>Ga0302292_1001795_pt1 | contig 13384 bp, 13 predicted proteins | sample III_Fen_N2_1_FD_194553 | JGI IMG/M metagenome (GOLD analysis project Ga0302292, IMG submission 194553) | Peat permafrost microbial communities from Stordalen Mire near Abisko, Sweden - III_Fen_N2_1 | ecosystem: Environmental > Terrestrial > Soil > Wetlands > Permafrost | place: Sweden: Abisko...
TAAAAGATGAATTTTTGAAATTAAAGGACTTTTTTACAGCTCTGGTAAAGTCCAATTCTTATGACTTTGCATATGTAACAATGCAAGATGGCGGGGAACTCCTGGACAATCCTCTTGCTGAGCTGGGACCAAATGTTTGGGAAGATTTTCAGTCTAAGTTTATGGATACTTCTAATAAATAAATCTGGATTTTTATCCTCAGATTCAAATACCTAACACACCAAAAAAATATGAGCATAAATCGAAGAGGCTTTTTTAGCGTTCTGGGAGTTGCCGGTTTAACACTTGCAGTTGGCAAAAGAACTTTAGCCTCGCCTAAAGGCAAAACTGATATCGAATTTTTCGCAGTCCTTTACGATTCAACCCGTTGTGTAGGTTGCCGTACCTGCGAGTATGAATGTGCTAAAGCCCATGGTTTGCCTGAACCTCCATCTGAAATCGAGCCAGTACGCAAAACAACCGAAACCTGTAATACTGTGGTAAACACATTTCAGACCACAAAAGGAGAGGCTTATATCAAACGCCAATGTATGCATTGTAATGAACCCGCTTGTGATGCAGCCTGTTTGACACAAGCAATGCATAAAAATGTTACTGGCCCGGTTACCTGGGATGGTAATAAATGTATGGGTTGTCGCTACTGTATGGTTTCTTGTCCGTTCGATAGTCCCAAATTTGAGTATCACAGCACAAATCCAAAAATTCAAAAATGTGATATGTGCTTTGACAAGCAGCAGGCTGGAGAAAAACCTGTTTGTGTGACTAACTGCCCAAATGAAGCACTGACTTATGGCAAACGTCGGGATTTGCTAAAAGAGGCCAGAAGAAGAATTTATGAAAAGCCTGAATTGTATAACGACCATATTTATGGCGAACATGAGGTTGGTGGTACGGGATGGTTATATCTCGCATCGGTACCGTTTGATGAGCTTGGAATGAATACCAATTTGCAACAATCTTCCTATCCGTCATTGACAAAAGGTTTTCTCTACAGCGTTCCTTCTGTCGATTTGCTTTTGCCGCCTCTTTTGTTAGGCATATATACTGCTACAAAAAATAATAAATCCAAAGAAGAAGAAAATGACTAGTCAAGCCTATCCAAATATAAAAGTAAATGAACATAAATCCATTTGGAAATTTTTGTTCAATGAATTAAAGCCAAGAGGTAAATGGCTCACACCTTTCAATATTATTTCAATTCCAATTATTCTTTTAGGATTGGCTCTAATTGTTATCAGATATTGGAAGGGTCTGGGGAGTATTACTAATTTAACGCAAGAAGTTCCTTGGGGACTATGGATTGGGTTTGATGTCGTAACTGGAGTGGCTTTTGCTGGTGGTGCTTATGTTGTTACGTTCATGGTTTACATCCTGAATATGAAAAAGTATCATCCCATTGTCAGGGTTACGGTATTGAATGGCTTTCTCGCCTACGCATTTTATACTGGCGCTCTATTACTCGATTTAGGTCGTCCGTGGAATGTAATTAATCCTGTGATTGGGAACAGCTATGGAACAAGTTCAGTCCTATTTTTGGTAGCTTGGCATTTCTTGCTTTATATGCTTGCCGAATTGATTGAGTTTTCACCAGCAATTGCCGAATGGCTTGGATCAAAAAGAGCCAGAAAAATTCTTTCAGGAATGACTATCGGAGCTGTAATCTTTGGTATAACTTTATCAACACTGCACCAATCAGGCTTGGGAGCTCTTTATTTAATGGCCAAAGAGAAAATACATCCATTGTGGTATTCCGAATTTATTCCAGTGTTGTTTTTGGTTTCCAGTATTTTTGCCGGACTTTCAATGGTTATTTTTGAAGGGTCTATCAGTCACAAAGTATTTTTCAACCAGATCAGCGAAAAAAATCACAAGTCACAAAATGGAATCGTTCACGGATTGTCTAAAATCTGCGCATTAACCATGTTTGCCTATTTCTGTTTGCAAATGCTTGTATTCATTCATACCAAACGATGGGATTTGATAAATACTCCAATGGGCTACTGGTTCTTGGTTGAAATGATCGGATTTGTCTTCATTCCAATGATCATGTTTTTTTATAGCTATCGGACAGTCAACATTTTCATGGTTCGGTTTGCGGCCGTTTTAACAATGATTGGAGTTGTGATGAACAGGTTGAATGTTACGGTGATCGGATTTCGATGGGATGCAGCAGTGCACTATGTCCCATCCTGGATGGAGATTGTGGTGACTTTGGCTGTTATTTTTACTGAAATCTGGATATTCAGGTGGGTTATTCATCGTATGCCGGTGCTAAGCGAGTCTCCAGCCTGGGTAAAAGAGGAGCACTAGACTCTTCATATTGAGAATAAAATTAATCAGCTGTCGAATATTTCGTCGATAGCACAAAATAATAACCATGGACGGATTTACATACAACAACATTTTCGAAATGAAAGGAATCGAATATTTGGCGATTGCTATATTCTTCGCCATCCTCATTCCATTCTGGATAATATTGAATAAAGAAGTGAAAACTAAGCAAAAAGGGCAGAGGGATTTACGTAGTTTAACTCCTAGTTCGCTGCAAATTCCTCAGGGATTGTTTTTTAGCCGATTGCACACATGGGCACATCTTGAAAAATCTGGATTGGCAAAAGTTGGCCTTGATGATTTGTTAGTTCACATTACAGGCGAGGTAAAATTCAGCCGGATTTTAGAATCAGGCGAACGAATTAGAAAAGGAGACTTTCTTGCTGAAATAGTGCAGAAAGGTAAATTACTGAAGGTCTATTCGCCAATTTCAGGTGAAATTATTGAAACAAATTCTATACTCCTCAACAAGCCTGAATTATTGAATGAAGATCCTTACCAGAAAGGTTGGATGTATAAAATTAAACCGATGAGCTGGGTAGCTGATACTCATTCGTATTTTTTGGCCGAAGATGCAAGTTTGTGGGCTAAACAGGAATTGGAAAGATTTAAGGATTTCTTGGCACAATCTCTTGGAAAATATTCACCAGATCCGTCGGCCGTAATTTTGCAGGATGGAGGAGAATTGCGTGATCAACCGTTATCAGAACTTCCAAATGAAGTCTGGCAAGATTTTCAGCAAGATTTTCTGAGTAATAAATTACTGTGCCGACATAAAAACTATTTCAGCGAGCCTGAATCGTAAAGAAATTACTGATTTAGTTGAGTAGCTTATAGTTCTTTAACAATCAAAGACATCTTATACTGTGAAGCTAAAAATCAAAAGCGATGTGAATAAAAACATCGCTTTTAATAGTTTACGCCAAATGATAGGTATGGCATTAAACATACAATTAGCTGAAACAAAATTGAATAGTTGAGGCTGAATTTGAAATATTGAGACTAAATTAGCATTGACTTAATAACTGAACAAAATCTTACCAAATTTCTTATGAATTGGTTTAAAAGAGTAGCAAGAAAAAATATTGTTGGAGGTCCGATAATTACCCAGTACGTTAAATTCCGATCTTCAATTTATGGGCGGGTAGTTTTCATTATCACCATTTTGTCTGTTTTCTTATTTGTCTCCTTCAATGTTATATTTCAATCGGTTAACGAACAATACCTGAATACCGTTATTCGCCAAAGTGGCAATAATATTGGGTCAATCGTTGAAGGAGCGTTGTACCATTCTATGCTTCAGAATGATAAAAGTGGACTTCAGAATACGCTTGATATAATCAATACATTGCCGGGAATCGATGAGGTGAATATGTATGATAGTGCTGACCGACTGGTTTATTCCTCATTTGCAAATGATCCAAAAGAAATTCATAGTGACCCAAATTGTATTAGTTGCCATACCAATATTCGGACATTGTTCCCAGGAATGGAGAAGTCGTATAAAATCATCGATATAAATACAGATTGCCTGATGAATAAAAGCGATAACGGCAGTCGACATTTACTTATCAGGACACCAATCTTGAATGAAAGATCTTGTTACGTGAGTTCATGCCATGCGCATCAGGAGACCGATACGTTGCTTGGTTCGTTGATAATCAAGATTCCGCTCGAAGCTCAGGATGTTGCCATTCAAAAATCATCTACTGAATTTTTCTTTCTGGCTATCCTGGCAACATTACTACTATCGTCATTCTTGTTACTTTTTACCCGAAAGAAAATCAAAAATCCATTGAATGAGTTGGTTAAAGTAAGTGTTGCTGTAGCCAATGGTGATAAAAGTACCCGGCTTGAAATTAAGCCTAACCAATTGGATGATATGCGAATGGTGTCGGAGGCTTTTAATGATATGCTAGATAATTTACAAACGGCCACTATTGAGCTCGAAAACTGGTCGCAGCAGCTTGAATATAAAGTTCAGAAGAAATCGGAGGAATTGGGCGCTGCTCAAAATGAGCTGATGCATGTTGAGCGCTTGGCCTCGTTGGGAAAGTTATCATCTTCGGTGGCACACGAAATCAATAATCCACTGTCCGGCATTTTGATTTATGCCAAGCTATTACTAAAACAGGCAAGTAATCCAGAAATATATGCTACTAAGCGCGAGTCGATGCTTAAACATTTACGATTGATTGAATCGGAGACAAAGCGTTGTGGCGATATTGTCAAGGGACTGCTCGATTTTTCGAGGAAAGATCAGAACGATTTTGAACCCAAGCATTTGCATGAAATACTGAGGGAAACCTATGAGTTAATGACTCATCCAATAAAAATTGCTGATATTAAATTTGAACATGATTTTACAGCCAATTCCGATCTCATTTATTGTAATCCCAATCAAATCAAGCAGGCTTGCATTGCGATACTGGTAAATGCTTCGGAAGCAATTAAGGAAAACGGCGAAATTCTGATAAAAACCAAAAATCCGGATGAGGATACTATTTGTATTGAAATTTCGGACAATGGATTTGGTATCGCAGAAGAAGACTTATCCCATATTTTTGAACCATTTTTCTCCACAAAGCAAGATGTAAGCGGCATAGGTCTGGGGTTGGCTATTGTTCATGGAATTATTCAGAATCATAAGGGCAGAATTCATGTAGACTCAAACTTGGGGCATGGAACGACAATATCAGTAATTTTACCATTGATTAAAAGTTAAGGAGAAAGCGGAATGGCAAAAAAGATTTCAATATTGATTGTTGATGATGAAGAATCAGTTAGGGATTCGTTGTACAATTGGTTTATTGAAGATGGATTTCGTGTTGAATGTGCCGAAAATGCTAAACGTGCGCTTACAATTTTGGAATCAGATCAGTTCGATATTATTCTTGCTGACATTAAAATGCCAGGTATGGACGGATTGGAAATGCTTCGCAGGATTAAATCGATTAAAGCAGATTCAATTGTTATTGTCATGACGGCCTTTGCCACTGTTGATACTGCTGTAAAAGCCCTAAAAGACGGAGCTTATGATTATGTGACTAAGCCTTTTGATCCGGACGATTTAACCCATTTAATCCGGAATGCTACCAAGCAAATTTCGCTGGTCGAAGAAAATGAAACGTTAAAGCAAAAAGTAACCTCTCTTGAAAATGTAGAAGACCTGATCGGAAAGAGTGAGGCCATGAAAGGTGTGCTCCGGCAAGTTGAAAGCGTTGCTCAAACGAGTTCATCGGTTATTATTACTGGCGAAAGTGGAACAGGGAAAGAGCTTGTTGCACGGGCTATTCATGCCAATTCGCCACGCAAATTCTTCCCTTTTGTAAGTGTGCATTGTGGTGCATTGACCGAAAGTTTGCTCGAAAGCGAGCTGTTTGGCCATGAGAAAGGCGCATTTACTGGCGCAATGTACAACCGTAAAGGCCGGTTCGAAATGGCCGATAGCGGAACAATATTCTTGGATGAAATTGCCACGATTTCAACGAAAATGCAGGTTGAGTTACTTCGTGTTCTTGAATCAAAAACGTTTATGCGCGTGGGAGGCAATAAGGAAATAAGTTCCGATTTCAGGGTGGTTTGTGCCACCAATAAAGACTTGAAAAGCATGGTTGAGAAAGGAACTTTCAGGGAAGACCTTTTTTACCGACTTAATGTTGTAAATATTCAAATTCCACCTTTACGCGAGCGTAAGGATGATATCCCGTTGCTGGTTGATTATTTTATCAACAAGTATTGCACTTCGATGAACAAGCCACCTGCATCAATTGATACAGCATCCTTAAATCGGATTCAGGAGTTCAACTTTCCGGGTAATATTCGCGAACTCGAGAATATGGTTGAGCGTGCCATTGTGGTTGGAAATGGCAGGAGGATAACATTGAAGGATTTGCCATTAGAAAAAACTTTTGTAAGCAATACGGCTGAAAGTCTTGATGATTTTGAAAAAGCATTCATCCTTCAGATACTTAATAAATACGAGTGGAATATTTCACGGACTGCCCGCGCCTTAAAAGTAGATCGCGTAACCCTTTACAATAAAATCAAGAAATACGATTTGAAATTGGCAGATCAATAATTCTTTCCGATGAATCTGCAAGCCATTACTTTAGTTTCGTTCGGCTACTTCGAAAAAGACATTTTGGAGGAGACTGCCAAAGCAGTGATGGAAGAATACCACTGCAAGGTTAACATGGAGAATGGCCACTTGGATTTAAGCGAATTTTACGATTCGGCGCGACGACAATACAATGGAAATTTACTATTGAAGCAAGTCGATTCAATGTTGTTCACTGAATCGGACAAGATTATCGGGATATTTAATGTCGATCTTTTTATTCCAATCCTAACTTTTATTTTCGGACAAGCCTTTTTACATGGGAAGACGGGAATAGCTTCACTTTACCGACTCAATAATGAACGATATGGTTTAGCATCAAACGAAAAGTTATTTCGGGAACGAACTAAAAAAGAGGTAATTCATGAGCTCGGACACACATTGGGCTTGATTCATTGTCTCAACCCGACTTGTGTTATGCGTTCGAGTACTTATGTTGCTGATATTGATCAGAAAAGCCAGCACCTCTGCCGCAAATGCAGATCCGAACTGCAGTTTTGATAAATCGGAATAAAGAGAGTTATGCCTGAAATCAAAGGCAATTCATAACCTGGCATAAAAAGTAACTCCTCGTTTCGGCTGGCGCTGTAACGAGGAGTATTGAAGAAATTAAAGTTTTCATTATGGTCAGAATTTAGTTATCATTCTCTTGATTTTCAATAAATAGTTGAGAACTATACTTATTTGCATTCTAATAATTTGCCTTCTGCAATCAATTTCTGTACAGTTTTAGCTTCTTCCTTATCAGCAATTAACTTAATCAATAATTGAGCTTCTTTACCGTAGTCAATATTCACATCATCGTTTTCATTTATAAATTCATTTTCAAAGGAATTAAATATTTCTATCGGGGTATCAAAGCCTCTTTCCATCACAATCTTAACTATTTTATCTTCTTCCTGATCTGCAATTTGCTTCGTCATTATTCGCGCTTCTTCAAGGAAGTCAGTTGTTTCATTAATGTTTTCATTTGAATCTTCATTTTCAAAAGAATTGATTGTTTCTTTTGGAGCAACAAAGCCTCTGTCCATCACATTCTGAACAGCTTTAGCTTCCGCCATATCTGCGATCCATTGGGTAACCAATTGAGCTTCTTTTTGGTAATCAATACTTCCGTTTATATCACTTTCAAACGAAACTATTTTTTCATTCAAAGCGGATAGGCTTTCTTCTGTACTAATAAATCCTGAATTTTTTACTTCGTAATTTACTGATGCATTTGCATTTAATACTCCAGCGAATGCACAAACTGTGATAATGATTTTAATTTTTGTTTTCATGACTTTGAGTTTTTAACTGTTTTAATTTTTGTTTTTTGTTTTCTAAAAATTGTTTTCTAATTCAATAGACGCTTGAAATTTGATTTCGTTACAAAGTGTATAGTACATTTTAAAAGAATCTACCTTTCGTTACATTGTTATTTGTACTGCAAATATATATACAAAAACAAATACCATGCAACACATAGTACTAAAATATTTTAATATTTTTTAAATAAATTAATTAAATATCTGTAAATGAATTTGTTGATTATTAAATTATTTTTAGAATAAATTGAATATCTTTCAATTTATCTGCTTTTTAGCTATAAATTCAGGTAATTAATATTCAATATTTTTGTGAGAAAGGAGATGAAAGGCAATAAAAAAGCTTGAAAAATATTTTTACTGGAAGGTAAACGACTCAATTGGCTCGTTTTTTTTGCTTCAAGAATTTAGTTGGTGAGGCTTTTTTAAACAAAAAAGAGACTTAACTTTTTTGAGTAAGTCTCTTTTGGAGAAATATTTGTATTTAAATATTGTTATGAATTCAAATCAAACTCATCTTAACAACCTCCGGCAGCACCTCCTGATTTCTTTCTTCTGGTGACTTCAACCGTTTTTTTTGCAGGAGTTGAATTTACTGATGCACCATTTTTAGGTGCGGCCATTTCAGCAAAATTATACTTCGGAACGCCTTTTTGAAAAATGGAGTCGGTTTTCGTAGCCAGCAGATTGTCTTTATGAAGTAAATAATATTGGTATCCGCCCAATAGAACTTTAACATTATCGAAACCCACTTGCCGGAATAGCATCCATGGTCCGTTAGCCTGAAGTTGGTCCTCGCCGTATAAAACAACTATAAAGTTCCCGTTTTTTAAATCTTCAAGTCGTTCAATACTTTCTTCCTTCGTTAAATCCTGTGCCGACAAATTTTCGGCTCCCGGAATATGTCCCTGACCAAAAACGAAATTGTTGCGAAGATCAAAAAGAACAATATTCTTTGTCTCATTTGTGATCACGCCATTCAATTGCCAGGGATAAAAACAGGCATCGGTATTTTTCATTTCTTCAATGCTCTGCTTCATATCAAGTTTATAAGTGAGCAAAGGGGTGCGCATGGTAAAGAAGCCAACAATCAGGATTACAACAAAAACTGACAGTGCTAATAACGTTTTCCATGGATTTGATTCGTGTATTTCCATTGATTTAAGTTTTTCTAATTAACATTCAACCGATTAACAACCACCAGCAGCTCCGCCTGATTTCTTTTTGCGTTGCACTTCAACTTTTACTTTTGCAGGTTCAGCATTTTCTGTTTTGGCTCCGGTAAAATAAAGCTGTGCCCCCTTGCGGAAAGCGTAGGTTTCGAAAGCTAGGGCCGGATCGGATTCTACCGGACTTTTTGGATCTATAATGGTTTCTATCCACTGGTTTAAACCTCCTTTCATCACATAGGTACTTTTAAAACCAAGACGTTTGGTCAGTATCCATACCTGATCGGCTGCAATGTCATCGTTCGAAATAAAAACAACTTTTGTTCCCGGAATACCGAAATTTAACAGACTATTTTTACTGATCAGGCTATCGATTGGAACATTAATTGCTTTCGGAAGTGAAAAGATCTCAAATTCCTTTGAATTACGAACATCAATCAATTCCAGTGACGGATCATTCTGAATGATCATTTTTGCCACCTGATCGGTACTTACATAGCGGGTTGGCTGAATTAATTCGAAAAGAAGCTGTTGCGGCTCAATCTGCTTTGGTTCGTTGGTTTTTTTTATCATCAGAGTACCAAAGGCCAGGATCAGCATCAGTAATGTGAGATAGATATAATTTCTGTTCATAAGACTAGAATTTGTATTCAGTAATGTTTTTTCGGACGCGCTTTTCAATAATTGAAGTACCCCAAAAAGCTGCCAAAGCAATAACAGTAAAGCCCATGGCAAACCACGAGGTAGAAATACCTGTAATATCGGTTAAGGTTACATTTCCTAGATTGCCACTATCGTAAAAATTGGCGAACAATGGAAACGCAATAGAAAACAGGTAGATTCCTCCATAAAGTCCGATTGTAAAAAAAACTGCATCAAGTTTGCCAATGGCAATGGCTGCAAAACTGGTTCCGGGGCAAAAGCCGCCAAGAATAAATCCAACACCCATTATTACTCCACCAAGAATCATTGGAGTAAGGAAAGTTGGTAATATGAATATTTTTGAAAGGTCGAGCCAGCCAAAGTAATCGAAATACAATACGCCGACCATGGCAACAATTACAGCTGTAAAGAAAACGCGTAGTACGACGAAATTGTATCCGTAAAATACGCCGGTAATATTTCGTGACGAAGAAAATCCGGAAGCTTCAAGGATAAATCCAAAAGCAATGCCTAGTAGGATCGCAATTACAAAGTCCCAGTTACCAGAAATTATACCATTCGGAATTAAAGGTCCCATATTTTAAATTTTTGAATGATTTTTAAATAACAAATATTTTTACTGAATTTAAGCTAAATCCTAAATCCATAATTTTCTAAACAGATATGCTACCGCATAACCAGTTCCGAAGATTGAGAACATGACAATTACTCCACCCAGTGCAAAGGTTGCTGTTCCACTGAGCGCTGCACCACTGGTACAGCCACGTCCAAACTGACTGCCAATTCCAAATAGCGCTCCACCAATCAAAGCGAAAATTAACCTTGTTTTACTGGTGATTTTCGGACTGTGTTCGACACGAAATTTTTTCACCCGACCAAATATGACTCCTGAAAGTAAGCCTCCCAGAAAAATTCCAAGCGACTCAAAAACCAACCATGTGTACATAGGTGAATGGTCGTCACTGATGAGTTTATTCATATAATTATTGGCACTGGCTTTTTCCGGGGTAATTATTTGTGCTGTTGTTACCACAGAACTTTTAATTGCACCACTAGCTCCAAGTCCGCGCCCGGTGATAAAAACGGTAATCAGAACCAGAAGTCCCAACAATACGCCACCCAAATAGGGATTGATGTATTTTGGTTCGTTAGAAATTGAATGTTGATTATTCATTTTTTATCTTTTAGTCTGTTAATAAATGTATCGGGTTATCTGTCCTGCTTCAACAATGATGAAACGAAACATCAGGCCTCCAAACAGTATTAATACGGGTGGTAACCATTTTGGAACATGAAAACCCCATAATTCAAGAGTTTCGAGTACAGCCGGAAAAATAAGGCCAAGCAGCACAACAAAAATCCAGAAACTGACAGTGAACTCACCGCCCAGAAACAGATTGGCGGCTTCGATACTTGCCTGCGATCCGGCTAAGAATCCCATAAATAAATGGACGATCAGGAAAAGTTCGATAACGATTAAAATGAGATCGATACGGCTCAATGTTTTTCGCTCTTTAGCATCATTGCTTATCCAGATGGTTGTTGCAAGACCGGTAGAAAATCCGGACACCAGGAACAACGGACCAAGAATTGATGTATTCCAAAGCGGTCGGGCGTTGAAAGCGGATAGTAAAATACCTGTATAAACACCGAGGATAATGGAATAGATCATCATAACCCAGGCTAAGCCAACACGGTTTTTAATAATCCACGCTTCAAAGCGGTTTAGTATATCAAATTTCCAGTCCCATCCTGGAAAAATTTCTTTCATGTAGCTGGCTACCCAAAGGATTGATATCGGTGTGATAATCATCAAGGTCCATGCACCCCATCCCATTGGAGATTCCAGTCGAATGGTCGTATAAAGTTGCCAGAAATATAGTTTATGTTTTAAATCCCAGAATAAGGCTCCAAGTCCGAGAATAAGTGCAATGGGTGCAAGGATTGGCGCCCATTTTACGGTAGCCTGCATCTTTGCTTCTTTACCTCTCACGAAAAAAAATCCGGCAAAGAAAAGGATTCCAGCCGCAAGTCCACCAAGGAAAAGATAAAGTGGAATTTGCCAGTGCCATATATTCAGATATGGATCTATATTGGGAATATTTCGTCCGCTAGCAAATAATTCTTCTTTCATCGTAATTTATTTTTTTGTTAGGTAAGAAAATACAATTGTGGTTTAGTTCCGGCTTCAGGAGCCAGTACTTTCCATTTGCGGTCTTTTAATGCAAGCGAAACATCACTGTTCGGATCATTCAAATCACCAAAATGAAGACACTGAGTCGGACAGACTGATACACAGGCAGGATTTTGTCCTTTTTCAACACGATGAATACAGAAAGTGCACTTATCGACATATCCTTCAGGATGCGGGTAACGCGCATCATAAGGACAAGATTCGATGCAGGCGCCACAACCAATACATTTGTTATGTGTAACCAAAACAATTCCACCTTCAACTTTATGGCTGGCACCTGTTGGGCAGCAGCGCACGCAGGGAGAATTGTCACAATGGTTGCATCGTTCCGATCTAAACTCCAGATCGAGGCTCGGATAAGTTCCACTTACAGTTTCTACGATCCAGTCACGGCAATACCCGTGAGGAACATTGTTTTCTGTTTGGCAGGCCACTACACAGTCGCTGCAGCCGACACATTTTTTGGTGTCAATTGCCATTGCATATCTCATGCTTTATCCTCCTTCATTTTGCTAGCAGGGTTTTCTTTCAAAAAAGTTATAAAGTTTCCTCTCATGCCTGTCCCACCCATAATCGGGTCGACTGCAATATTGGTAATCATTTCTTCGTCACTGGCACCCATTCCGTAGGCACGTGTTAGTTTTTTATCAGAGTGGCCAAACCCATGCACCATGTAAACCGAATCCCAGCGAATTCGCTCTGTAACACGAACTGCAACAGGAAATGAGGTAATTGCTTCATCCTGATTTTTTAGCCATACTTTTTGTCCATTCTTTAGTCCCCATAAATCGGCCACCTTTGGATTTACCCAAACGCTGTTTTCCTTCATCAGATCCCATAAATTTGGATTGTTTGATGTCCGGCTAAACGTATGCATCGGAGCACGACCATATATTAAGCGGTAAAAATTTTGCGGTGGTTCCGGATGCGCTTTGTACACTGGCATCGGATCGAATCCTTCATCGGCAAAATCAACCGAGTATAACTCGACTTTTCCGGTATTGGTATTAAATTTATAATCTTCGCCATCAGCAATATATTGAGGGCCACTTTTCCTAGGAAATGATTTAATCCCGATTTTCTCCATTTCTTCCAAAGAAGATCCTAACTTTTTGAGTTGCCAGTCGATCACTTCAGAAAAATCGTTGTAATTGTAATAGTCATGAAGTCCGAGTCGTTCACCAATTTGTTTGCCGATCCACCAGCCAGGCTTCGAGTCGTATTTTGGCTTTGCGGCTGGCATACGCAATGCAATATTGGGAACACGATTTTGGGCTGACCGTAGAAAATCATATCGTTCAAGATAAGTAGCTTCCGGAAAAACCACATCGGCATAACCCGTTACTTCCATCGGCATTGTATCCATAACAGCAATAAATTCAACTGCATCGGCTGCTTCTTTAAATAGCTTTTTATCAGGCATCGAAAGTGGCAAGTTTGTTCCGGCTACCAGCCATGCTTTTACCTGATGCTTGTAGTTCAGCCTTGGAATGGATGCTTTCAGTAATTCCGTAGTAACTCCCATAGTGGCCAGTGGAAATTTACCTTCATTGAGGTCTTTCCAGTTCCATTTTGTTTCCGGATATACAGGTTGCGGATA
>Ga0302292_1001798_pt1 | contig 13372 bp, 11 predicted proteins | sample III_Fen_N2_1_FD_194553 | JGI IMG/M metagenome (GOLD analysis project Ga0302292, IMG submission 194553) | Peat permafrost microbial communities from Stordalen Mire near Abisko, Sweden - III_Fen_N2_1 | ecosystem: Environmental > Terrestrial > Soil > Wetlands > Permafrost | place: Sweden: Abisko...
CGTGGTCTGTATTCAAAGAAGGATATCCAGAAACTTCATGAAGAGCTGATTCAGGACTTCCAAAAGCATGGAATTGAAATTTCTGAAATAGTATATTGCCCTCATCATCCTGAAGTTGAAAAATGCCTGTGCAGGAAACCCGGTTCGCTGATGATCGATAAACTTATTGCCAAATACGGGCTCAGCAAGGAAGGTTCGTATCTGATCGGCGATCGCGCATCGGATATGGAAGCGGCACAAAATGCGGGACTAAGTGGAATTCTGATTAGCCCCAATCAAAATATGCATTCATACATCTCTTTTCTAATCCAATGAGCAAGGGTAAATACATTCTGGTAAACGGCACATTCTCACTGATGGAAGATTACTGTATTTCGCTTGAGGAAATGGAAGCGTTAGGGTTTTCCGAGAGAATCCGTTCAATCCGCTCATTCTTTCCTTATTTCAGGGAAACGTTGGAAATGGTTAAACTTAAGCTACTCATTTTCAATCAGTCGTTTCCCGAATTTACCGATAAGGAAGGATCAGAGCTAAAGCGGCAGATGGAACGTTCACTCACTAAGAACAAGCATTTTCTGGGAGCTGTATTAACGCTTACTCTGCGGTTCACCGAAAAGAAAGTACATTATACCATCCAAACAGAAAAACTGGACACCACAGGCTATGATTTAAATGAAAAGGGTCTGTTTGTAGAAATCTTTGATAAAATAGAGAAACCAATTGGCCAGTTATCCACTTTATCCATAGGTTCAGAGATTTACTGGAAGCTTGCCAGGAACCATCAGAAAGGCACTTTGGCGGATCAATTATTACTTTTAAATACTGCCAATCAAATTGTCGAAACCCCTGGATCAAACCTTTATACAATCAAGGGAAAATCCATTCGGGGAGCAGGCAGTGGACAGGGCGCCTACATTGATATCACCCGGTCGGTCATGCTGGACATTTTCAGTAAATTAAATCTGGATTATACTGAAGATGAGGGGATAAGCAGCATTGACATTCAGGAATGTGAAGAATTACTGATTGTAAACGCCATTGAAGGCATTCGATGGGTAGGAGGGTATGAAGGCAAAAGGTATTTCAATAATACCATCCGAAAGATCAGCGAATTGTTTAATCAGGCAAAAATCAATTGAGAGAAGGATTCTCAGGAAAGTTTTCCCACATGATGTATTTTCCTCCCATGGCACGAACGGATTGAACCCACATCACATTTTCATCGATATTCATCAGGTCGGCCTGAGGAATATCTGCCACCAGCCATGAATTTTCTTTGATTTCTTCTTCAAGTTGTCCTGCCTCCCAACCCGAATAGCCGAGAAAGAAACGAACCTGATGAGAATTTACCAATCCTAGTTTTATCTGTAACTTTAGGGATTCGAAATCACCACCCCAATACAGATTTTCTTTGATAAAAATACTTCCCGGGATTGTGTCCCCCAGGGTATGAATAAAATAAATGGAATCAGTTCCAACAGGACCACCAATGTGAATTTCAGAGTCAAAATCAGGGAAATCAACAAAGAGATCCTCCACCGGATAATCGACTTTCTTATTGAGAATAAAACCAACAGCACCCTTTTCGTTATATGTGGCAAGCAATATAATCGACCGGTTAAAATAACTTCCGGCCAGAAAAGGTTCTGCAATCAATATATTTCCCTGTTTTGGGTCAACATGATTGGTTTCAATCCGGAATATGTTGGTATTTAGCTTCATTCAAAAATAATTAGGCAAATAATCGATTAAAGTTGATTGAAGAAATATAGGAATTCTATTAATTTATACAAAGAAAAAATGCAAATTCATATAAATTTAATCAATTATCTCAATTCAAGCAAGTTAAAATGGCTTAGAGTGTAAAAATAATTGATGGAAATAGAGTTAAATGAAAAGGATGGAGAATAAATAAAGACAAAGACGTCTTGTTTTTCAGTTTTCCTCCACAATGACGTAAATATCTTCGTCGGCCCTCTTCATAAAAAATTGTTCACGGGCAAACTTCTCAAGATTCTCATCATTGGTCTGCAGTTCGTATAGTTTACGCTTGTCAGCCTCAATTTTATGCTTGTAAAAAGCAACCTGTTCCTCAAGTAAAGCGAGTTCCTTTATGTTCTTCTGATGCTGCCGTATGTTATTATCATCAAAAAACATGATCCAAACTCCAAATGCCACTATTGCTATAAGGTATTTGTTGGTGATTGAATTCAGGATTCTCAGAAATATTTCTTTGGCTTTCATAGAAATCATTTAAAACAAAAATAGGATTTTCTGTCACAATAAAAAAGGAGATGAAATAAATCATCTCCTTTTCTGTTAAAATAATTTCTTATTCCTTATCCGGGAAGAAGTTAGGATACGTATAATTCTTTGGAGAGACAAAAGTCTCTTTGATTGTGCGGATGGAAGTCCAGCGCAGGAAATTGAAAACCGATCCTGCTTTATCATTTGTTCCCGAACCACGTGCACCTCCAAATGGCTGCTGTCCCACTACTGCTCCGGTTGGTTTATCGTTGATGTAAAAATTACCGGCTGCATTTTCGAGCCGTTTGGTAATGCGCTCTATGTTATAACGATTCTGAGAGAATATAGCACCGGTAAGGGCATAAATCGATGATTGATCAAGAATATCCAGTGTTTTATCCAACTCTTCATCCTCATATACAAAGACGGTAAGCACAGGTCCGAACAGTTCTTCAACCATAGTGATATAATCCGCCTTTTTTGCAAGAATAACTGTTGGTTCAATAAAATAGCCTACTGATTTATCGCATTTACCCCCAAATAATACTTCAGCATTGGGATCTTTCCGTGCAGCTTCAATAAAACCTGCGAGTTTATCGAATGAAGCTTCATCAATGACCGCATTTACAAAGTTGGTAAAATCTTCAGGTGGCCCCATTTTTACAGTTGCCAACTCTTTTCCAAGGCGATTACAAACATCATCCCAAATGCTTTGAGGAACGTATGCCCTGGAAGCGGCAGAACATTTTTGGCCCTGGTACTCAAACGAACCACGCAACATAGCAATGGCCAGTGCCTGCGGATCAGCTGTAGGATCGGCGAAAATAAAGTCCTTCCCTCCTGTTTCACCAACGATTCGCGGATAGGATTTGTATTTGAAGATGTTTTCTCCGATAGTTTTCCAGATACTCTGAAATACCGCGGTAGAACCGGTAAAATGAATTCCGGCGAAATCGGGTGATTGAAGGACCACATCAGCGGCAACCGGGCCTCCGACATAGACCAGGTTGATCACTCCGTCAGGCAATCCGGCTTCCTGGAAGATTTCCATGATTACTGCGGCTGAATAAACGGCTGTTTTTGAAGGTTTCCAAACCACCACATTGCCCATCATGGCAGGGGCAGCCGGAAGATTCCCCGCAATTGAGGTAAAATTAAAAGGAGTCAGTGCGAAGACAAATCCTTCAAGTGCCCTGAACTCATTGTAATTCCAAATTCCGGGAGCAGACTCAGGCTGCATTTTATATATATCGGTCATGCAACGGACGCCAAACCTGAAGAAATCAGCCAGTTCACAGGCAGCATCGATTTCAGACTGATAGGCATTCTTCGATTGCCCAAGCATTGTAGCAGCATTAATTTTAGCCCTATAGGGACCTGCCAACAAATCAGCTGCTTTAAGAAATATCGCTGCACGGTGCTGCCAGGCCATGGTATTCCATTGTTCACGGGCAATCATTGCAGCATCGATGGCCATCTGCACATGTGAAGAATCACCCTGATAATAATATCCAAGCGTGTGTTTGATATCATGGGGAGGAGAAATCCTCACCCTCCGGTCTGTTGTAACTTCCTTACCCCCAATAATCATAGGAAGTTCAAGTTCAACGGATCTCAAATTATTCATCATTTTCTTTAGTTCAGCTCTTTCTGCTGATCCGGGTGCATAGCTTTTTATGGGCTCATTCTTTGCATCGGGAATATTAAAAAATCCTTTTGACATCGCTTTATATGTTATTTATATTTATCCTAAATTCATATTTACAAAATTAGGCTTTCCGAATAGTTTAAATCCTAATAAAAATCACTTTTCAAAATTCAACATATTATATCCAAAACACTATTGGAGACTAAATTTTACTATATTTATTCCCTCGTTAAAGTTCAATGATGATTCAATTTCATGTTAGAAGCAATAAAGAAATCAATTATTAGTCGATACAAGCTGGATAGTAATGATGGCATCTTGAAAATTGTTGGCCTTCATGCGTTTATCATACTGGGTTTGTTAACCGGTTTGTACATGTTTGTATATGATCTGGTTGATATAAGTCCAGACCAATGTTTACCCGGGGATATTGCTATACTTATCATTTGCGGGGTGGCTTTTTATTTACTCCTAAATGCGAATATAAAGTGGGCTGTATACGTTTTCTTTTGCGTACCACTAATCCCTTATTTCTTTTTTATTTCCAATACAATTGCCATTTTCCCAAACCACCAATCGGTAACCAATACGTTATGGACTTTAGTTCCGTTTTTCCTGTTTTTCCTGATATTCAGTGATAAAAAGAGAAACCTCTTAATGTTTTTCCTTCTGTCATTCGTGACATTATTAGTTCATACGTATACAGCAGGGTTGACCGATTTTTTGTTCAAATACAAATGGGAATCAGAATCTGCCTCAATAAATCCATTTTTAATTCTTTCTGTCTTCTTTCTCGTATCCTTCCTTGTTGCGTGGAAATTTCAATACACTATTAACAATTTAACCCTTGAGAAGGCGAATACCGATCAGATTATTAATCAGACTATTCGCAATCTTCCGCAAGGAATGATGTTGCTCGAGATTGTTAAAGATGAATTTGATACTCCGTCTCATTTGACTGTGCGTAAAACAAACCTTGCCTTTGAGCGGCAGTTCAGAATAACCTCGCGTGAAATAAAGGACCAGCGGGTAGATGATGTCTTTCCTAAAGTTTTCAGAACCGCTTTTGATTGGAACAACCAGTATTTAAAATCGAAGAAGAATCATTTCTCCTTTTATCTCGAACGACTTGACAGGTATTTCGAGGTCGATACATTCAGGGTTACCGAAGACCAGATTATCAGTCTTTTCATTGATGTTACTGCCAAACAGCGAATGATCCTGGACCTTGAGGAAAACAAACATCGTTACCAGGTATTATTGGAAGCCATTCCTGACTTATTTTTCATCATTGATAAGGATGGGGTATATGTTGATTTTGTATTTAAAGCATCGGATGCTCTGAAGATAAAACCTGAAGATATTATCGGCAATTCAATCTTTGAAGTTGGATTTTCCGAAAAGATGTCGAGCAAAATTTACCAATGTATTCAGAATTGTATTGAGTTTGATTCTATCGAAACTATAGAATACGCTCTGGAGGTTGAGGGTACTTCTGCCATGTTTGAAATGCGTATTGTCTGTCTGAACGATCATTCCGTGATTTCACTGGCAAGGGATATCAGCAAACGCAAATTGGCCGAAATAAACATGGAAGAGGCGAAGAACAGAGCCGAAGAATCCGACCGTTTAAAAACAGCCTTCCTTGCAAATATTTCTCATGAAATTCGTACTCCGATGAACGCCATTATCGGATTTTCCCGAATGGTAGGTTCTTCCGATTTTGATGAGCAAGAAAAGAGTAAATTCATTGATATCATCATTACCAACGGGAAATTACTGATGTCTTTGATCAATGACATGATTAGTCTGTCTAAAATAGAAAGTAACACTCTCGTCATCAAAAACATGACGTGCAAAGTGAATGATATGATGGTGTCCTTATTTAAAGAATTCGACTATGATTTGGAGGATCACCGTAATATCCGAATAAAGGTAAGCTGTGAAAATCCTAATCCTAAATTCTCAGTGATTACCGACCCGGTATTACTTCAGTCTATTATGCAAAAGCTTATCGATAATGGAATTAAGTTCACTGAAGAAGGCGAAGTCGAATTTGGATATAAGGTTCTGGAATCCAGCGAGCTTGAGTTTTTCGTAAAAGATACAGGCATTGGAATTGATAAAAAAGACCAGCAACTGATCTTTGAACGGTTCCATCAACTCGATAACCGTACCACACGCGAATATGAAGGAACGGGTCTTGGATTATCGATTGCGCAGCATTATGTGCGTTTACTGGGAGGCACTTTAGCGGTAATCTCGAAACCCGGCAAGGGATCCACTTTCTCATTTACCATCCCATATACAAAAGAGGAAAGTCCTCTAAAAATAGTACGATAGTTCAGCGCAAAACCAGAAGAAGTGTTCAGTGATCAGTCTGAGTTGTCAGAGATAAATCTAATCCATTTAATTAATTCTTTATAGTTGAATTAATTGTAATAAAGCCCACCAGGCGATCATAGCGGCTCGAAATATCATGGTAATAGGCAAAGATCTGATAATCATTTTCGGTAATGAAAAATGATCCCTCAAGACTTACCGAGTCAGCCTTTTTAGCCCCATCAGGAACATAAACATATTGGTAGTTGTAATAACCTTGTTTGAGCATCAGGGTTAAATCATAACCCGCACGATCAAAATTCCATTTCATTTCGTTTGTTTTGTTCACATTCCAACCGGTTAAAGCCCCAAATACATTTACAGTACCTCCAACCAACTGACTTCCCATCTTCAGATAAAAATGCACAAACTCGTAATCGCATTCAGTATCATAATCAGTTACCCGATCCTGGCTTTCAATTACAAAATTGCCATTCATTTCCTTATAAGTCCTGTAAATCTTATTCGTTCTGACTTCATCAGGAAGTAAGGTCGCATGATAATAAGGCCTGAAGAATTCAATGTTTCCTATATTTTCTCCGGGGTGACGGATCGTGCGGATATCAAAATACCTGAATTCATTTCCACCGGGGAATACATTCTCCTTATTGTAATCGTAATCCAAAACATTATCATGAATGAAGCTTGGCTTTAAATCACGAATTGCACTATCCCAGCGCCGGTTTTGCATAAGTACAACTTTAATATCTTCCGTTGGATTCACAAGTTTAAGCTGCTCATTGTATATTTTAAAATCAACTTCCTGATTTTCGCCATTAAACGGATCGAAAGTCGCCTTTTTTACGAGTCCTTCAATTCTAACCTTCGGTTCAACCACATAAAACCGCTGAATTAAAACCAGGCTATCACGATTATTATCCGCAAAAACAACTAATGCATAATTGCCTGAAAATTTTGGGGTACAATTCTCATTGGGGATCTGCAGCTGATAATTTACAAATTTGACTGTAGTATTATTACTTGTGGCATAATCTGTAAATGGATTATCAGGGAAGCCTGACATATATTCATTCTGCTGAAGGAAAGATTCATTCCAATTGGCATCACAATGAATGAGTGTATAAGAATAGTTCTTTACATCGGTCGAAAGATCATCAAATTTAAGGATAAGCTTCGCATCACTTCCCAGTTCTATTAAAGGATCTGAAAGTTCATTCCCTTCCCTGTAAAGTTGTACCGATTTGATTTCTTCCCTATACACTGAATTCTGATAATAATACTTGTCAGTTTTATCTGAGGACCACGAGGTTAAGGTGGGTAAAACAGTTAGAAGAAAGAGAATAAGTGTTATTTTATGAATCATACTAATCCTTTATTTTGTCGAAACCTGATTATAGAACTCCGAAATACGTAAACCTCTATTTAGACATCAGAGCATTAAACGATTCACAGCACTCAATTATTTCATTGATTAATCGTTTGTTAAGCAAAGGTCAGTAAAAGATTTCAGATTCTCCCTTTTAAAACCTCATAAAATGGGCAGTGATCAATTACTTTGATGAGGAATAAGCCTGAAGTAAAAGAAAAGGTGCATAACTTTTTGCTTCACGTCTTTTTTTCGTGATCTTTGCCTAACAAATCATCTTACTATTTGTTATTTCTTTATTATGATTTATCATCGCAAATTCATACATCCGAAATCCAAGACCTGGGTTGTATTTGTGCATGGGGCAGGTGGAAGTAATGTAGTCTGGTTTCGTCAACTAAAAGAATTCAAGAAGTACTTTAATGTATTGTTGGTTGATCTGCGGGGTCATGGAAAATCGAAACCTGAAATTCAGGAACAGGATTCAGGTTATTCATTTAAGGAAGTTGCTCTCGATGTGATTGCAATCATGGACCATCTCGAAATTAAGAAAGCTCATTTAGTCGGAATCTCATTGGGTTGTGTAGTGATCAGGGAAATAGACAAACTGGCACCGGGAAGGGCAGAATCAATAATTCTGGGTGGTGCAATTATACAGTTCAACAAAACCATCAAAGTCTTAATTGGCATGGCTAAAATCCTGAATTCGGTATTGCCCTATATGTGGCTTTATAAACTCAATGCCCTTATTCTGATGCCTCTGCGAAGGCATCGTGAATCACGCAATATATTCATTCAGGAAGCCATAAAGCTCGGAGAAAAAGAGTTTCGAAAATGGATGAAAATGACCCGTGAAATCAAATCAAACCTAAACGATTTCCTAAACAGGGAACCATCCGCTCCGGTTTTATATCTGATGGGTGATGGCGATCATATGTTTTTACCCATGGTTTCCGATTTAGTGAAGAAGCAGGTAAATGCCAGACTGGAAATCATCAAGAACAGCGGACACTGCTGTAATCTCGATCAGGCGAATATTTTTAATGAAAAATCTATTCATTTTATCAAACGGAACTCGGGAAAGCAGGAAATTCTTCTACTGCAATAAGTTTATATTGGGATAGTGAAGCAAAAATTTGAACCTTTCCCTACTTCTGATTCTACCCATATTTTTCCACCAAACATTTCAACGAGTTGTCTGGTAAGGAATAAGCCAATACCCGTCCCTCTGTATAAATGCTGTTTGTTGTTATCAATCTTCATAAAGCGTTCAAAGATTTCCTCTTGTTGTCTAACATGAATTCCTATACCGGTATCTTTAACTGAAAATGTACAATTCTCTTTGCCCACTTGACAGCTCACCTCAATACTTCCTTCTTCAGTAAATTTCACAGCATTCGACAACAAATTTCTAAGAATCTGCTCAAACCTGATCTTATCTACATTTATTATAAGTTTTGGCATCTCAAATCTGGCTGAAACAGGTACATTATTGCCTGAAAGTGCTGCCAGATTAAAAGATTGGGTCACTTGATGAATCAGAGGAATTACATCCACATGCTGTATTTTTATGGCAAGCTGGTTGGATTCTATTTTTGAAACATCGATAATATCTCCAATAAGATTTAACAGGTAATCACTGTTACGTTGAATCTGATCATCAAACATTTTCTTCTCTTCATCTGAAATATCTGGATCTGAAATCAAGGAAGAAAAACCAACAATGGCATTTAATGGTGTTCTTATTTCGTGCGACATATTGGCAACAAATGCGGATTTTAACTGATCTGACATTTTTGCCCTCTCATATTCATGAATATAATTCTTTTTAATGGCAGTAATAAATGAAAATATCACCATAAAATCAAAAATCAACCCAATATAATTATCATCCACTCTGGCTCCTGAATTAGGATAATTTCCAATGACATCAGGATAATTCATTTCAAACAGATATAACCCAAGGATATTTAAACAGAGGATAAATGTGATCAAAAGAAAATATCTTCTATCGAACACGAGAATCAGAAAGGAATAATAAACTACAAAAATCCCTATTACCGGCCCATTAGAACCGTAATTAACAAACCAAACTAAATCCACAAAAACAAGATTTATCGTGCTGGTAATAAAAAAGTATATATTGCCTCTGCTAATTAACCTACCAAATAGGAAAAGACAGAAATACATCAAAGTTCCAATGCTCGAAACAATTATAATAGAAGGTTTAAGATCCAAAAGAATATTAAAAGTAGTACTAACCGCAAGAATTGCAGTAAGTGAAAGGGTAGAAATTAACAATATCTTTTCTTCAAAACGATGATTTGTTCCACCGAAAATCAGGTTCTGAAAACTTTTCATATAATTGGTTATTTCCTTCATTGAAAATCTGCGAGAGATTATTAATGCTTAATTTATTCTCAAAGATATTGAAGCTTTTATAATTTCAAACAATTATAGTTCTTAAGTTAATTGATACTTATACTCAAAATAATTCTATTTTAACAGATTCAGTTTGGAATTCTAAAAGCATAAATTTCGTTTGATCTTTGCTATAAAGTATTAAATAAGATAGGTTAACGCCTTAGTTTAAGTACTGTTTTAGTACTTTATAAGTACAAAGTTTTGGCTTTTTGTATTTAAAACATAGGTATAATGACCTTTATCCATGGAATTGGCATGGGTCAATGGTGTTGTTTATAGATGAATGCAGGTAACAACATCCTACGATTACTTTAATTCCTGTGTTTCACCTTAATTCTACTTTAACAGATTCAATAAAAAGAACAATTTGTGTTTTTGAGATTCTATAGTGAAATACAAGAGAATAGGGTTTATTAAAAGCATTACTTAAAGGCTTTCTCAGATGTCATTTGATTCCAAAATATTTTAAATTATTCTACAAACAGAAACTGTTAAAGTAGAAATAAAACGAGCTTTAATAATATGAATAAAACGAGCCATTAACAATATTATCTCACACCGCAGATTCCAAAAATTGATAAAGTGGGACATTTATGGTCTGCTGAAAGCGTGGAATGATACAAATAAAAAAAAACAAATTATAAACAAACGAATTGGCAGATATTCATTACTTTTAAGTCACCTAAAAACTCAATCTTAATCTTACGCTCATGGAAAGACATATTAATATTGTTGCTGCACTTCAAATTGGTCTGAGTATTTTCAACTTACTGCTGGCTTTTCTGATTTTCACCATCCTTAAATTAGTCGGGAGTTTTACAGATGAACCTAATGCAGGGTGGATTCTTTCGTTAATTGCCGATGGTATTGCCATTGTATTCATTATCATATCAGTTCCTGGCATTTTGGCAGGAATGGGCTTGTATAAAAGAAAAGAATGGGCCCGGGTTCTTACCATTGTCCTTTCAGTGATTGAGTTTTTCAGTTTCCCGATCGGAACAGCCATAGGAATCTATTCCATTTGGTCATTGGTTCAGCCTGAAGTAGTAAGTATATTCAATGCGGAATCCGCAAAACTGTAAATACTAAAATGTCCTTCAAATCCGTTTATCTGGTCGTTAGCGGACAGGTGCAGGGCGTTGGGTTTCGATATTTTGCCCTGCATAAAGCCAATGAATTCGAAATCAACGGCTGGGTCAGGAATGCACCTGAAGGGAAAGTAGAAATCGAAGCTGAAGGAGAATCTCAGAATATAGAATCATTTATCGATTGGATGAAGATTGGCCCGTCAAGAGCCATAATCCGTAGCTTATCCGTTTCAGAAATATCCCCACCACGCAATTTCAATAACTTTACAATCCGATAACTCATACCTTTGTTTATTCCTTTTGACTTTTTACTTATGACTTTTTACTTTTATCTATGAAGAACTACCACATGGCTCCTGATGAATTCAGGAAACAAGGCAAACAAATGATTGACTGGATTGCCGACTATTACGATACCATCGAAAAATATCCTGTTTTATCACAGGTAAAACCCGGGGAAATCAAGGACCAGTTACCTGAAACCCCACCAATGGAAAGTGAATCCATGGAGCAAATCATGTTGGATGTCAATTCGATCATCATGCCGGGAATCACGCATTGGCAGTCGCCAAACTTTTTTGCCTATTTCCCCGCCAATACCTCAGGTCCATCCATACTTGGTGACTTACTTTCTTCTGGACTGGGTGTTCAGGGTATGCTTTGGGCAACAAGCCCATCCTGTACTGAACTCGAAACCCGGGTACTCGACTGGCTGGCTGACATGCTGCAGTTGCCTGAAAAGTTTAAATCTGCTTCAGCAGGAGGTGCCGTCATTCAGGATACCGCTTCCAGTGCAGCCCTGAGTGCCTTACTGGCAGCCCGGGAGAGAAAAACAAACTATCAGAGCAACGAGGTGGGTTGTATGGGGAATCTGGTAGCCTACGTTTCAAGCCAGACACATTCCTCGGTTGAAAAAGCGGCTAAAATTGCCGGGATCGGAAAAAACAACCTTCGTCTTATTGGGGTCGATGATAACCATGCCATGCGGACAGATCTGCTCGAGGCTGCCATTCGAAAGGATCTGAATGACGGGTTGATTCCGTTTTTCGTCTGCGCAACGGTTGGTACCACATCAACCAACGCTATTGATCCGTTGGCAGAAATAGGTGCAATCAGCCAAAAGCACCAACTTTGGATGCATATTGATGCTGCCATGTCGGGTACCGCAGCCATTTGCCCCGAATACAGGTCTATTCTGAATGGGGTGGAGTATGCTGACAGCTTCTCATTTAATCCGCACAAATGGATGTTCACCAATTTCGACTGCAATTGTTTCTTCGTAGCCGATCGTTCGGTACTTATTAAAACACTGAGCATTCTTCCAGAATATTTAAAGAACCAGGCCACCGAAAGTGGTTCCGTATTCGATTACCGCGACTGGCACATTCAACTGGGAAGAAGATTCCGCTCCCTCAAGCTTTGGTTTGTAATCAGGCATTACGGGGTAAACGGGCTAAGATACCACATCAAGGAACACATCCGCATTGCACAACAGTTTGCGGGTTGGATACGCGAAAGTACTAACTTCAAAATCATTGCCCCTGCCCCATTAAACCTGGTATGCTTTGCTCACAAAAATGGGAATGAATTCAACCGAAAGCTCCTTGAACTAATAAACAGCCGGGGCAAAATGTATTTCACCCATACGGTTATCAAAGACCAGTTTACACTGCGGATGTGTATTGCCCAGACTAATACAGATTACGAACACGTGTTACAGGCCTGGAAAACAATTCAGGAAACAGCCGTGGAATTAGAAAACATGTTCAACAACAAGCCGCAAAATGAATAATTTCATAAGTGTTATATTTACATTTATTATTTATTCCTTACTTTTAGCACTTCAAAACAAGTACAATCTTTAAAATTTAGATCATGATAAACTTAAAGGAATTAGAGGTATGGTTTATTACCGGCAGCCAGGATTTATACGGTCCTGAAGTCCTGAAACAGGTAGCAACCAATTCAAAGGAGATCGCAGCCTTTTTCAATAATTCGGCCCAGATACCAGTAAGCATTGTATTTAAATCGGTGATGAGAAGTCCCGATGAAGTTACCAATATTTGTATTGATGCCAATTCATCCAAACAGTGTATCGGCGTAATCACCTGGTGCCACACCTTTTCGCCATCGAAAATGTGGATTAACGGGCTGAAAATATTGAACAAACCCATGCTTCAGCTGCATACCCAATATAACCGTGACCTTCCATGGAGCGAAATCGACATGGATTTCATGAACCTTAACCAGTCAGCA
>Ga0302292_1001799_pt1 | contig 13372 bp, 9 predicted proteins | sample III_Fen_N2_1_FD_194553 | JGI IMG/M metagenome (GOLD analysis project Ga0302292, IMG submission 194553) | Peat permafrost microbial communities from Stordalen Mire near Abisko, Sweden - III_Fen_N2_1 | ecosystem: Environmental > Terrestrial > Soil > Wetlands > Permafrost | place: Sweden: Abisko...
TAGAATTCTAAAAATCAATATTGAAAAGGGTCAGAAAATACCAAAGAACTTTCTGATGATGGAGATAGAACCGGTAGATTAAAGTTTAGGTAGAGAAATCTTATTTATTGAAATAACTTGAAAGAGTGTTTTCCACAAGGAAGACACTCTTTTTTTATCCCCGTTATCAATCCGGATTATTCTTCTAGATGGAGATGAAGCAACTTCTCATTTTCAAATGTACTTCAGGAAAGCATTGAATCGGATTTGGACCTGCTAGGAATTTACCCTTGTTAGGATTGCGTTATACCTGGGCTTTATGATTTAATCGCTGATTAATCGTTATCTATACTATATTTTGGAAATTGGAGTAGATATAGTATAGATAGCGGCTAGATATACTGGAGTAAACCTTACCCGATCCTTGCCCGGCTTAAGACGGCATTCTACCAATCAGGCATTTTATTGGATGGCCTTTCATAAATTGGCATTTTGAAGTGCACGATGACATTAAATATTCTATCAGCAAATATTTCCTAGTTCACAGAACTTCAATTATCCTGTGAAATGTAATTGGTTTTTTTCTTTACTTTACGAATCATTCACCAGACATACATCCAATGATTGAAACACTTTCCCTACCGGTATTGCTGCTTGTATTTGGCCTGTGTGCGGTAGCCATATGGTATGCCGGAATTAAATTATCAAACACTGCCGACGTGCTTTCTACACACTTTGGTTTGGGCGAGGCTTTAGGTGGTATGATTTTACTCGCCATTGTAACTAACCTGCCTGAAATAGCCATTACGGTGAGCGCAGCCATACAGCACAATATGGAACTTGCCATCGGAAATATTCTCGGAGGAATTGCCTTGCAAACGGTTGTACTTGTTATATTGGATGTATTCGGGCTGGGCAAAAAAGATCCCCTTACCTATAAGGCAGCCTCGCTCATTCTGGTGTTGGAAGGATTAATGGTTATAACTGTTTTGACATTGGTGGTTGTTGGTAACCAAATGATGCCTTCGGTTATTTACATGGGTGTTTCACCGATTGATGCTTTAATTGTGTTGGTGTGGCTTGTTGGTATATATATGATCGGGAAAGCAAGAACTGATTTGCCATGGCATAAATTAGGCGACCTTCCTGACAGCCAAAAGGAAAAGAGAGGGCACAGCAAGATAAAGAAATATGATATGGCAATGAAGAAAGGGACGAGTATCCAAAAAGTAATCCTGATTTTTAGCATATGTTCATTGATTACTTTGGTTGCAGGTGTGGGCCTGGAAGTAAGTGGCGATGCAATTGCCAAACAAATAGGTATGACAGGCGTATTATTTGGTGCAACTGTTTTGGCAGCCGCAACTTCTTTGCCTGAAATATCAACCGGATTAGCTTCAATGAAATTGAAGGATTATCAAATGGCAGTCAGTGATATTTTTGGAGGCAATGCTTTTCTGCCTGTGCTATTTATGGTGGCAACTGTTCTTTCGGGCAAATCTGTTATTCCGCAAGCTCACAAAACTGATATATATCTTACAGGTTTAGGTATACTTCTTACTGTCATCTATATCTGCGGATTAATCTTTCGTCCCCGGAAACAATTGCTTTGGATGGGTATTGATTCATTCCTGGTCACGATTGTTTATTTAGTCGGACTAATCGGATTATTTGCCATATCTCAATAAATGTTTCATTTCAGTCGGAATCTCATTTTATATTGAGCTTTTTAACCATAAAAGCTGTCAGATGTGGTGAGTAATCTTACTGTATATTGAATGTAGCGCCAACCCGAAACCCGAGATGTTTCGATAAATAAGCATCTTCGGGCAAAAATCCTTTTGATTTGTAGGTCATACTTAAATCGATTGAGACTCTTTTCAGCTTATTAAAAGCAAGGGCAGAGAAGAAATATTTTGCAGTCAAATCAACTGCACCGCCTGTTAATCCTTTTGTATCATTAAACCCAAGATCCTTTGGCTGATTCCATAAATGTGCAGAAAGTGAAGTCTCAATATTTTTGCTGATGGGGTAATCATCTATACTTAATCCTCCGGCCATAAACCAGTTGGTTCTATTCTGAAACTCGCGAACATAGGTCATTACCTTCAATTTCTTATAATGTATCCAGAAGTTTTCATCGGTAAAATCCCCAAATGGACAAAGAATATGTCCCATTCCAAAATTTAGGCTTAAGTTATTGGAAATGGCAATATTGGGAATTCCAATAATGTTCAGGTTAACAAGATTGAACAAAGACCGGTAGCCCATTTTATAGACATAGTTCTTTTCCTCGGAAGTCAGATCATTAAAAAGCGTATAACGGTGAAAGGGCATGTAAGGCCTGAAAAGGTTACGGGCAGCGCCATAGACATCATTACCAACAACATCGCGTTTTAGTTCATTCGTTTCTTCTGCTCCGTCAATGTCATAATGAACGAATCCGATCAGATAATACTGTATAAGCGATGCCTTTCTGATCAGAAATTCAGCGGCAAGGTTGCGAAACGATTCATCTCCAAAAGCCATCAGGCTTTCTTCACGATTACCCATCATATAATCTGACTCTGATCCTGCCGTATAAAGCCTTATAAAATCAGGGAAGTCACTTGAGCGTAGATTTATTAATGACAGGTCGGTTACCCCATCAACAAACCCGTCTCTTTTTGAGAAAAAGAAAGGCTGTGAGATGGAACCTATATTCTTTGCCGAAAGAATGGAACGATGACCTTCTTCGTGTGTCAATGATCCCAATCCAAGAATAATAACTACTGATTGAAGCGAATAATTGACAACAGGACTGAAACTCTTATCCAAAGCGGTTGACAAAATACGGTAAGCGCTCAGGTAATTCTCATTAAACTGTCTCATGGTTGACAGTCGGGCCGGTGTATCCTGGAAAATAAAAGGATAATTTTTTCCCTGAGTAACTAATTTAGTACTGTCTTTACCCTGGCCGAAGATCGATGCATTGAAAATGAACATGAACATAATCAAGAGAAAGCTATGATTCACTAAAGACATGGTATAATTTATTTTCATACATCTGATAGTTTAATAATATCGGTCATTATAATCTAAAAAAACAAAGAAAGCTGATATAAATGAAATAATTGCCTAATTATCATCCGGTTAAGGAGGTTAAAAGACTTGTCCTTCAATATCTTCTTCGTTAACGCTTGAATCACTCTCATTTCGTTTGTTCTGTTTTGCCTTGTAGTTATTAATCCGATAACTAAATGTTAACAGAAAAACCTGCGATTCGCGTTGGAAGTCACTGTATTTGTATTGATGAGCACTTTCAGTTGTGGTTATAGTGCTGGTAACTCCGATCGGATTTCGTGCCTGAAGGGTCAGGCTGGCCTTATCTTTTAATAGATTATGCTTGATCGCAAGCGTTGAAGAATAAAATCCTGAACGGGTTCCCTGAGCGGTAATGGTAGGTGCATTGTAGGTGTAATTTGCCTGAACAGAGGTTTCTTTATTCAAGTGGAATGTCGGGCTAACATGAACATTCCAGGTATTGACACTGTTGGCGACTGAGGGGATGGGAGTTCCAAACATGTGATAATTAAATACATTAAATGATGTATTGAGACTGAACCACTTTACAGGTTCGAGATACACCATCAGTTCAGTACCCATTGAACGATCGTGATCTATATTTGCAGAGGTATTGGTGGTTATTTGTGTCGTCGGATTAAATAAACTGATCTGCTGCATCAGGTTAGAGGTTTGTCTTAAGAAACCTTCCACCGAAACGAAGGATGACTTATTCAACTTTTTCTCAAGGTTCAATTCATAGGAATTTGCAAATTCAGGTAGTAATCCGGGATTTCCCTGTCGGATCGTCTGTGGATCGAGGCGTACGACAAAAGGATTAATATTCTGTTGTTGCGGTCGGTTGATTCGTCGTGTATAACTGGCCATCAATTGCAGATCCCAGGGTAATTGTTTGGTTAAATGTATGGTTGGGAAAAAATCAATACGATTGACCCTGTTGACCTGATTCTGTGTTTCCTGGGTTAATACCCGGTCTTCATATTCTGCGCGTAAGCCAAGTTGATAATCAAAAAGAGACATTGAATTCGACAAAGTGGCATAGCCAGCCTCTATCTGATCTTTAAAGTTAAACTTATCCCGTTGAGACAGATCTTCAACACCTGAATTTGTTAACTCATAGTCAGCATTGTTGTTTACAAATCGTCCCTGATAACCTGATTCCAGTTTCCCTTTTGCACTGATCGGCAATTCATAGTCTGCCTTGAAACGCAAATCAGTTTCATTACTGTTTTGCGTCGATACCTGGTTGATTTTTGCTTTCCCCAATGAAACCCAATTTGCAGTAGTAGTATCTACCTGCAACGTGCTTACATTATTATTTGGACCTCCGGTAAGATAAACGGATGCTGAAAGTTTTTCTCCTTTGCTGTTCAGTTTGAGCTGGTAATCGAGATTGAGTGTGCTGTAATTCCTTTTAAACTCTGGACTTGAGCTATTCAGGTAATAGATATCCCTGGAAATCGAAGCTAAAGTGTTATCGTAAAGATCATGATACTCTGAAGTCATTGGACGGCTAAATGTCCTGCTCCCAATGCTTCCGGTTAATGTCAATGAATTATTATCATTAATGGTATAATCGATTCCGGCATTGATTCCCATTCCCTGGCGGCGAAAACTTCCATTACCATTGATCGACTGGTATTTTATAAGTTGACTGCTTAAGGTATCCGTATTATTCATGTTGTTTTTTATTGCTGATTGGTTATCAGTGAAATCACCGCCAAGTGTAAAATTAAACTTCGAAGTCTTATAATTCAGATTCAGATTCCCGCTATATTTATTCCCTGTACCCGCAGTTAGATTAATCATTCCGCTTTCGCCCTGAACCTTTTGTTTCTTCATTACAATATTGATAATCCCCGCACTTCCTTCAGCTTCAAATTTTGCTGACGGATTGGTAATAATCTCAACATTCTCAACAAGGTTGGCTGGAATTTGCTGCAATGCTTCACTTCCGGCAATAGGTGAAGGACGTCCATCCACCAACACTGTAAAATTTGAACTTCCCCTTACTGTAATATTGCCCTGTACATCAGTTTGTATCGATGGGGCATTCTGAAGCGCATCAGCCAGTGTACCTCCCGAAGCGGTTATATTCTGGGCGATATTGACCACTTTTTTGTCGATCTGATAGGTAACTGGTGGTAAATTCCCGACAACGTCAACGCCTTTAAGGGCAACCGCTGAGGTATTCACATTTACATTTCCCAGGGCTGAGATTTGTTGATTTGGCGTAAGCATTATATTATTAACCCGATGCTTTTTATAACCTACAAAAGTGACCTGGATGTAAAATTTTCCGTAGGGTAATTTTTCGATGGTAAAACTTCCGTCCGATCCACTCAGTACTCCAGTCACTAGAGTGGAGTCCTTTGAACGATATACAGCAACACTTGCAAACGGAATCGTTTCTTTCGTTGTTCCATCGACAATAGTCCCGGTAATTTTGGCTTCTTTGGGGATATTCTCCTGAATTCCACCTCTTGGATATCCCTGGGAAAATACGACATTCGAACCCAATAGGATTAAGAAGTTAAGGATTGAAAGGATCGAACTATATTTTTTCATTTTACCAGATATTTAATTGAAAAAACAATAAACATTCGAAATGTTAAGGTATTATCCTTATTAATTTGAAAAAGAAATATTAAAACAGATAACAAAAATTATTGTCGTTGCTTTCATCTGTTTTCTGACTGAAAATGTCGGGTAACTTCTTGCCGACAAGCTATGTAATATAAATTATTTTTCTTAATCCCTGTTTTGAACTATTTTACCCTTTCGATTCATAAATGTAAATTTCAGTTACATTTCTACTTTGATAAGCCTCGACTGAGATGGTTTAAAGGCAGTTAAACTAAATTAACTATTTTTTAAAATATTTAAGAATGGCAGAAAGTAAAATTTCAAAAGCTCCTTCATTAGGCTATTTACAGATAAGAAATTTAAGTTTTCAATTTTCTCATGATCATTGAATCGACAGAAACGGACCCACTTCCATAAATAAACAGATAAATCAAAAGTAATGTCAGGGCAAAATCAGTACGATATTCATGAGCCATTACCCAAATCCCTTTGTCCATTAAAATTGGCCATTTGGTGGTCACGAAAGCGGTCATCATGATGATGAAAAGCGGGATGGAAGCTATACGGGAGAACAAACCCAGCAAGACAAAGATGCTGCAAATAATCTCGAAAGTTCCTGTGAAATTTGCCCAGAAAGCCGGGTCACTAAATCCAATCTTCAGAAACTTTCCGGTTCCCAATAATTCGGGAAATAGAAATTTCTGGATACCTTCCGTAAGAAAGATTAAGCCAACAACTAACCTTACAAGTAAGGCCCGATGGCCATCTGCAGATCTAATCACGAATGCTTTAAATGCGTTTATTGATTTCATGGCAATTGAATTAAAATTAAACGTAACTAAACTATTTAACTCCCATTTTCTGAAATATGACTTTGTGATATAACAAAAAAGGGTTCATAGAGTTTAACCCTGATATTAATGTCCATTTTATTGCAAATGAGAGTAATAACCAGTATATTTGAATGACAGCAAATCGTTTGTAAATTCTTTGGCATTCGTTTTAGTGAGGTTCACTATTCAGCATTTTTGAAGTATCATTATCGATGATTTCAGAGTGAGGGCTCCAAACGATAGATTCAGTAAATCTTCAAACTTATTATCCCATCCGGAATCTCATTTTATAGGGGTCTTATCCGGGCCTTACATGACCCATTGATTGTTCGCACTTTATTCGGATATCGATTGAAAATCATTCGTTAATCATTCGAATGAAAATGAAAAATGTCCCAATAGACTAGCTATAATTCCCAAATTTGTGAATGCATCGGTGATATCCGGGTCTGGATTGGAGAATACGAAGCAGCAAAAAGAAACCCCTTTCATCATCAATAATGAAAAGGGTTTATCGGTTAAAATTATCGTTCGGTCTGGTTTTTATCCTTTGGGTTTAAAGATAATATCCACCACATCGGCTTTGGACATAAAGGCTTTAACAAACTCCTGGACCTGGGCTATAGTCATTTTCTGTATAATATTTTCATAATTCTCAGGAGCCGCCGGATTGTAACCATAGGTGTAATTAGTGTTCAAAGCCTGCAGCCAGTAATTGTTATGAAGCTTTGATTGTTCCCTGTTTTTTAGAATACTTTCAACGACCTTGTTCAGGTCGACCGCTGTTGGTCCGTTTTGTGCTATTTTATCAATTTCACGGTAAAGGATCGATTTCAGGGATTGGGCTTTTACAGGATCGGTATCAAAAGTCAGGCTGAGAGATTTTTCTTGCTGCGGAAATTTAGACGAACCCGCTGAAACACTTACCCCATAGGTTCCACCTTCTTTTTCGCGAATTTCTTCAATGTAACGCAGATTAAGCACATCGCGGAACACACTCAGCAGGATATTCTGTTCAGGAGTAAAATCCATTTTCGCATCGAATTTAACTGTAACCGTGGCCTTTTTAACTTCAAGAGGAATTTCAATTTCGCGTTCGGTTTTGCCCTTTGGACCTTCAACTTTGCGATCAATCCAGGTTTCTTTCCTGGATAAATTGGTTAACGAACCGATGTATTTTTCGGCCATGGCTTTGGCTGTGGCCTCGTCAATATTCCCAACTATGAAATAGGTAAAATCGCCGGCATCAACAAATCGGTCCTTATAAATGCTTTCCATCTGATCGAGTGAAATTTCATTGAACAGTTCAGGAGTCATTAATTTGGTTCGTGGATTTTTGCAGGTCATAATCAGGGATAGCGAGTCTCCCATAATCTTCTGCGGGTTGTTGGCCATATTGGCCACATAAGCTTTGTAACGACCCAGCATGGCTTCATAGGCTTCCTTGTCGAACCGTGGGTTTTCAAACTGCAGATACAGCAACTGCATCATGATCTCAAAATCTTTTGGAGTAGACGATCCGGTGATCGATTCATTCAGATCTGACAGACCAATGCTCAAACCCACTTTTTTACCGGTTAGTGCTTTTTTTAAAGTAATGGCATCGTAATCGCCTAAGCCAAATGCACCCATGAAAGAAGTCAGCATCATGGAAGAGGCAACCCGGTCATTGTTAATCTTAGAACTTCCACCATCACTCAGGGCAATGAGCGATACCTGGTCTTTTTCGTAGTCGGCCTGCCGGAAGATCACTTTGGTATGGTTAGCCAGGGTCCACTCAACGGCATTAAAATCAGGTAGGTTTTTGGTTTCTGTAACTTTCGATCCCTTAAGTTCTTTATTGATCAGGTTCGATGATGCCACCTTGTCTTCATAAGACGCGATCTGACTCTTTTCAACATCAGAAATAATTGCAAGTGCCTGTTCTTTCGAAAGGTGTTTAGCTTCCGGTTTGTCGGGTCCCATGACTACAATGACACGGTTTTCAGGAATCATCCATTGCTTAGCCTTCGCCGAAACATCTTCAACCGAAATGCCAGGCAATACCTGTTTCGTAAATTCCCAATAGAAATCCATAGATAAAATAGGTTCGCCGTTGATGTAATTGCTTTTAATGTCCGAAACATACTGGTCGTTGCTTATTTTATCGCGCTGTTTGTAGCGGCTTTCCAATGATGTTAACAGATTGATTTTTGCACGATCGAGTTCTCCGGCTGTAAATCCATTCTGGTATATACGCTGTGCTTCGGTGTAAATGGCTTTAAAGGCCAAGTCGTCCTGGTCGGGCTTTGCGGTGGCAGAAACAGTAAATGATTGATAACCTGTAATTAATCCACCATAGCTGATGCCTCCATTAATAAACGGAGGAACGCCTTTCTGAAGCAATTCGGTAATCCGATCCCTGGTCATCATGTTGAATAAGGACTGAATGGTCAGTTGGCGAAGGTAATCCTGATTTTTATCTGCTGTATCGGGAGCTTTGTGCTTGATGTACAAGGCTACGGAGTAGCTGTCGGCTTCTTTGTCGGTAGCCAGAACATACAGCGGTTCCTTGTGATCAGGAACATCATAGAATTCACGCTTTTGGGGGTTTTGAACAGGTTCAATGGCAGCGAGCAGGGTTTTTACTTTTTGCTCCACGGCATCTACGTCAATATCCCCTACGATAGCGATGGCTTGTAAGTCCGTGCGGTACCATTCATGATAGAAATCGCGAAGTGTTTCGTATTTGAAATTATGGATTACATCAATATCTCCGATTACGTCACGGGTCATGTATTTGGAGCCATTCAGCAGAACAGGCAAAAACTGTCGCTGCATGCGGAATCCGGCAGTCCGGCGGGTACGCCATTCTTCTGATATTACTCCCCGTTCGGCATCAATTTCTTCATCAGTAAGCAGAAGGAAGTGCGACCAGTCGTTTAATACCAGCAAACATGTGTCAACCAGACCTGCATGTTTAACCGGGACATCGCTCAGATTGTAAACCGTTTCTCCATAACTGGTATAGGCATTGATGTTGCGGCCAAAAGAAACGCCATGTTTTTCGAGAGAGTGGATAATTCCTTTGCCGGGGAAATGCCGGGTGCCATTAAAAGCCATATGTTCCAGAAAATGAGCCAGCCCGTTTTGATCGTCGTTCTCGAGCAAGGAGCCTACATTCTGAATGATATAGAAACTCGCCCTTTCTTTGGGCTCTTCGTTGTGACGAATATAATAAGTCATTCCATTGCTCAATTTGCCTGTGCGTACTGCCGGATCAGCAGGTGCCTGCTTCATGTAATCAACCTGGCTAAAACACATTCCTGAGAACAGCAACAGGGCAATGACCGGAATTAATCTGAATTTGATCATACGTTCTTTATTTGGTTGTTTTTATAGGTTTACTGACATAATTAGCCTTGTGGCTTGTCATAATATATCACATATGTAGCAACCGGTTGTAACTAATTACAAATGAACAGGAATAAATTTTCAAGTAATCAATCAGTTCTGCTAACTCTTAACGGTCAGATGCCCGAATCAGATTTAGAGACTGTAAAAATAGTCAATAAGAATAGGTATAAGTGGTATTTTCGAAAACTCCTGAAGAATTTTTTGAGGCAATGATAAAATCGGTTTTATTCTTACCTGTTTCCTGAATGCCGGATATGTCGAAGCTGTATTCTTTGGTGATCAGCGCTTTGCAGAGATCATTATTCGCATTATGCCTGATTTCGAAGGTGGGAGGTGAAAAGGGTGGAGTATTGCTTTCGGGAAGAATCAAGGCAAGATCGAACTGATGCTCTTTGCAGCCTCCGCCATACTGCATGGTTAATTTCAGGCAATCACCCACTATTGCAACATCAGTTAGTGTGATTGGATCATTCTTTAAACTGTCGGATTTGGATTGATTCAGTTCAATATATTTCTGACAATCGTTCTTTGTGATTTGTTCCTGATCGTTGCACTCTGTCAACAACGTGATACTGATTAAAAGTACAATTGGGTATATGCAGGTTCTCATTGAATTACATGCCTCTAATTTTGATTCGGATCCATCACTTTACCAATAAACAAAATGGAGCTGGTGTCTTTTTCACGGATGGCAAAGACAAACGGATGGTCAACCCTGAAGGTATTTTGATCGGGCCCGACAGAAGTTACACCAACAGTAATCCCGGTAACCGCAGCAGCCTCAGTTCCGCGTTCATCCACCTTGATGTAGGTTTTATGCATAACTTCGGTAATCACAAGTTTTGCATCATCCGAAATGCCGCTCAGGTTGGCTTTTGAATCATTAAATGCATCGGTCATCCCCAAAGCTTTCAATTTATCCACCAGACTGTTATCAAACTTGAATTCGAATTTAGGAAGGAATAATTTCTTCTTTTGCTCAGTCAGTTTCGAAATCCAATTGGTTATATTGTCTGAAGTCAATTGTGAAATTACATCATCCACCTTTTTCCCACTTGCAGGAAGGAAGATCAACATGGAGTATTTTCCGCTGCCATAAGGCATTTCAAGCATCTGAAAGTCCTGCTGGCTATAATAGTTAAATGGATTTTCGATCGTCATCGTTGGTGCCTGGATCACAGAATTGTCTTCTTTGGTAAAGTTCAGATTATAGGTATCCTTAGGATCAAAACGATACTTCCATTCGCCGTTGAAATAGATGGCATTCAAAAGATACATGACATCTTCGGGATTTACCTTTTCGATGATCTTATCGATTTTCCCTTTGGTTTGGGTATTGACCCAGCCATTAACCGTATTGAGGGTTTCAGTATTCTTTGTAAAGTCCAGTCCTGCAACTTCGGCCTTATAATAGTTTTGGTTGGTTGTAATAAAATTATCCTTAATGTGAAACGTGTTCCGGTAGAAAATGGCATTCGAAATCGATAGTTCCACTTTGGGATCATGGCTTACAAGGGAGGTAACCAAATCTTTATAACTCTGATTGATATCGTCAGCAGTAAGATTTGCCTTGTGCAGCATATCCTCCATTTGCGTTTTCGTATCGCCCTGGGTCCCGTTGTAAACCATTGCCAGGGCCAGGGAAACACTTAATGGAGAAATCATTGTATTCTCCGGAACGGCAAGCGAAGCATTGACCTTTTGGAACAATTCCATTCCAAAACGGTTGTCGGCTGCAATAATCTTTGCTGACTTTTCGGTAGGTGTGAGATCCGAAACTACCTGCGGATCCGTTTTGTTCGTGCAGGCAATCATTAGAATTCCAGTAATGAGTAAGGTGAAGATTCGTTTCATGGCATTTGTTTTATGATTTAGACGTATTAAAAACAAAATGGGTTGCGTTATATTGCAAATAATGGGTAGAAATGATTAACAATCAAAAAATAAAAAGGTCAGACGCAACTAATCCCTATCCATCACCATCTAAGTATAAATCACTTTGTGATAGAAAGAAAACAGAACTATACCAGACGGTTGATATTTTAAGATTTCAGGAAATGAAAGGAAGTTCATTCGTTAAAAGTCGGATTAATTGGGTTAAATTTGGATAATCAGAAATTTGTGCGCTCTTGGAAGATTTTAAACCAATCCTGTCCGATTGTATTGCCGGAAACCAGAAAGCTCAGGCAAAACTATATCAGCTGTTTGCACCGAAAATGTTCGGGGTATGCCTACGTTATGCCCGGGACCGGATGGAAGCGGAAGATAATTTACAGGAAGGCTTTATCAAGGTGTTTAATAACCTGAAGTCTTTCCGCAATGATGGTTCTTTGGAAGGTTGGATAAGGCGGATCATGATCAATGTGTCGCTCGAAAAGTTCAGGAAACAACATTTGCTATACCCTGTCGAAGACGTTTCGGTTTATGATTCAATCAATTTTTCAGACGATGTGATTGCAAAGATATCCGCAGACGACCTGATGAAGCTGATTCAGGAATTACCGCCACGTTATCAGCTTGTGTTTAACCTATACGTCATTGAAGGAATGTCGCACCAGGAAATTGCCGGTGAAATGTCGATCACCCAGGGAACTTCCAAATCAAACCTGTCAAGGGCAAGGGAAATATTGAAAAGGAAGGTTCAAGAGAACTTTAGTGAGTTGGATGCCAAAAACAATTATACGGCATGAAAAAAGAGAAGAATTTGGACGATTTATTCCGTGATAAGCTTCTGAACTATGAACAGGAACCTCCCACGCATCTGCTGGAGAATATTCTGGCAGGTACTACAGGTTCACACCGTAAACGGAAACTGGTATTCTGGCGGATTGCCGGTGTGGCCGCAGCAATTCTTCTTGCATTTTTAGCCGGATGGGAGCTTAATGAAGGAAATCTTAATCCAGGTGTTCGACCTGACGTTGTCAGCAAAAAAGGTACTCCGGAAACCCAGAAAAATATAAATAATCGTCTTGCGTTGCAATCGCGTAAAGAGAAAAATGAAATCCGGCAGGCAAACCCTACCGGAAATGTAGTCGTTCAACCACATTCAAATGCACCGTTAAAGGCAAACAATGCCACAGTATCCCGGAAAATGATTACTAATCCCGAAGTAACCGGGCTTGTTCGGTCAGATCGCCCGCGACAGGAATCGCCGCTTAAGAGTCTGGCTCCGCTGTTGAAAGCAAATAACCCAGCTGCAATGCATTTACAGGAAAGATTAGTTCCCAAAATCAAAAATGAACAGGAAGAATTATCCATCGATCAGCAAATCATGAATCAAAACAAGCAATTGCTGACAGCTCAGAATGAATCAACGAAGAAGAACCGCTGGCTGGTTGGGGCACAAGTTGCACCTGTGTACAATGTAGAAAGGAGCAGCCATTCACAGGTTTATGCCAGCAATATGCTTGGTTCAACTTCCGATAATCAGGTACAACTTGGAGGGGGCATTTCCGTTCAATACAAGGCAGGCAAGCGCTGGAGCTTTCAAAGCGGTGTTTATTATTCAGCACTGG
>Ga0302292_1001800_pt1 | contig 13367 bp, 9 predicted proteins | sample III_Fen_N2_1_FD_194553 | JGI IMG/M metagenome (GOLD analysis project Ga0302292, IMG submission 194553) | Peat permafrost microbial communities from Stordalen Mire near Abisko, Sweden - III_Fen_N2_1 | ecosystem: Environmental > Terrestrial > Soil > Wetlands > Permafrost | place: Sweden: Abisko...
TAATGCTTTCTTTTGAAATTCAGCATCACCAACGGCCAATACTTCATCTATAATTAGAATTTCGGGTTCCAAATGTGCTGCAACAGCAAATGCTAAGCGAACATACATACCGCTACTATATCTTTTTACCGGAGTGTCAATGTATTTTTCAACACCCGAGAAATCAACTATTTCATCAAATTTCGAACGAATTTCAGCTTTTTTCATCCCCAAAATTGATCCATTTAGGAAGATGTTTTCGCGACCAGTTAATTCGGGATGAAAACCTGTTCCTACTTCTAGTAAGCTAGCTACACGTCCTTTAATTGTAATGCTTCCCGTAGTTGGTGTTGTAACTCTCGACATGATTTTAAGTAGTGTCGATTTCCCAGCTCCATTCTTGCCAATGATTCCAACAACATCGCCTTGTTTGATGTCAAGATTTATATCTTTCAAAGCCCATACACAATCGCTGTTGCTTTTTGCTGCAAGGGAATTTGTAGTCCCAACAATTGCATACGGATCTTCTTTTCCATGCATTGTTGCCCACCATCGTTTAATGTCGCCTTGTAGCGATTTTGTGCCTACTGTACCAAGGCGGTAAAGTTTCGAAACATTTTCTATTTTAATGACGGTATCTGACATATTTGAATGAGGAATTATTTATTATTGGGCATCGAAAAGCAACTTGGCAAGAATAAAATCTTAGCCTTTAATAATCGTCGTTCTTGTAAAACTTTTGGGAAATTACGATGAACATAACTTATTTCTTTACTTGTAATTCGATGCAGATTATGATTGTGCATAAATGCTTCAACCCTTTTTTCAAAAAGTTCGCCACCATATTTAGGAAATCGAGTTTCTGAGATTGGATTGCTTTCGTTAAGATTAGCTTGTTTAAAAACTTCGGCCTTCATTAAATAGCATTGATCGGAAAATTGACTGTTAATGTGAAATTCGCCAACTTCATCAAATGATTCAGATTTTACCCCATCAAAGCAATAATTCCACGTTGGATTTGCGACTGCAATATCATCTCTAGTCGATAGAATGTAAAGTGCTTTTTCAATCCAGTTGCTATCGTTTTTAGGTAAATAAGTATCGCTTGAAAAATGTAAAAGATATTTTGTCTTACAAAGATAGATACTCACTAGTTCAGCAATTGAATAATAGTATCCACCCTTAAACGATTCTTTTTCAATGTTGAAAAACTCAAGAGCTTGTTGAACATAATCATCAACAATATAATATGCATCGATGATGTTCTTTTTTATTTTTTTGTCGGCACAACGTTTTACCCTAGGCAAGTCTTTTACATTGTTTATGAAAAGAACTCGTTCTTGAAAGGGGTAGTTACATCGTTCAATCATTTCATCGAGGTAGTGTCCACCAAGAATAAAATCCCAATCGTTTTCCCAACATTTAGTTTCAAAAGTTACCATGCTGTGATTTGGAATTAAACAGTATCCATAAATGAACCTTCAACTTTATTGAAGATTAGTACACCAAAAATGAGCAGTACCAATGTTGATAAGCAAGAAACGGTCAATGCCAAAGGGTTTACAGTGCCTACGCCAATAAGACCATATTTAAATGCCTCAATCAATGGAGCCATTGGGTTGATTAATACCATCCATTTTAGAGAACTAGGAATAATAGAAACTGGATAAATGATGGGAGTAATATACATCCATAACGACATTCCAAAACCTAATAAATATTGAAAGTCGCGATATTTTGTAGTTAATGATGAAATAATAATACCACAAGCAAGAGCAAAAATTGCTGTTACAATAAATATAAAAGGAACCATTATCGTGTATATACTAAAATGGAAATGGAATCCTTTAAAGTAGTAGACTATCATTATGACAATCATCAATCCAAATTGAATACCAAATTTTATCATCGACGATATCATCAATGAAATTGGAATTACTAATCGAGGGAAATAAACTTTACCGAAAATTCCAGCATTACTTACAAAGGTATTAGACACACCACTTAATGCTGTTGAGAAATAACTCCAAAGTGTTAAACCCGAAAGATAAAATAAAATTGGTGGAACTCCTTCTGTTGAAATGTTGGCTATTGTATTGAAAATAAATGTAAATACCACAACATTTACTAATGGTGTTATTACATACCAAAGTGGTCCAAGGACTGTTTGTTTATAGGTTGCCACAAAATCGCGACGTACCATTAAAAGAATAAGATCGCGATAATGCCATATTTCTTTTATGTCGATATCAAAAAGATGTTTTTTGGGGCGGATTATTAATTCAGGAATGTCAGTTTCTTGCATCATTTTTACGTTTTAAAAAACAAAGATAGAAAAAAGCGAATAACTATTTACTGTTTTGAGTTTAATACAAAAAGGGCATCGGCCCACATTAGTTGTCCAGTGCTATCAATTACTGGATGATATAGGTTATAAAGAGAAAACCCAAATGTATGTAAATGAGATGCTATATCAAGAAATAATGGTTGCTTTTTATACATTTCCACAAATTCTACTTCAACATAAACATATTTAATACCCTTTGTTGAAAGTAAGTTTTCAGCACCTTTTAAAGCATCGAGTTCACCTCCTTGGATATCCATTTTTAAAATGTCAATGTGTTTGATATTATTAATTTGGCAATAATTATCAATTGTATCTGTTTTCACCGATATGATATTTTTAGTTTTCATCAATTCATCGTGATATGCATTTACCGTATTTGACTCATATAATGAATTGGTTGGAGCAAAGCTGTTTACATGCAAATTTTTATTGTCGACACAATCAGAAATAGCACTGTTAACTACAATTAAACCTTTTTGGTCTTTTTGCATATTTTGTAGTTTTTCAAAACTATCGGGAAAAGGTTCGAAAGCGTGTATTTCTGCTTTTAGGAATTTTTCAAAAAACAGTTTCGATATACGACCATCATATGCACCAATATCGAAAATCAAACATTTTTCTTCATTGTGAAGCTCCTTTAGTTGTTGAAATGGATTAAAGGCTTTCGTGTTTTTTTCAGCTTCTATGCTTTTCAATTGGCGTACTTCGAAGCCAAGCTTATGAAAAAAGCTATATAGTTTTGCTTTCATTATTTTTATGGTTTTATAACTAGAAATTTACTTTTTGAATGAGGTGATTCTATCGAGCGAATTGTTTTTGCTTTAATAAAATCAGGAATTACAGCACCTTTTTTTATGTAAAAATATTTGATTTTATAATGATGAATAAAGGTTTCAAGAGTATATTGTGCACCTTTTTGTCGCCAAATATTTATTGACGTATTATTGTGGTACGCAATTGAATCGTAATACGACATTTTAGTTTTTAAATATAGTTCAGGATTTGCTATTGAAAAAATAATTGGATTTTTTGCAAATTGAGAAATTGGCATAATAGTGTTTACATATATCCACGAATAAAAAGTACTATTTTTTGTATCTTCATCAGACAAAAAAGTCATAATGACTATTTCGGAATTTTCCGAAATCATCGTAGATGCTTTTTCTATTAATTGTATGTCCTCGTCATTGTCGTAATTAGCTCTTGAATTAAAAGGACTTATCCATGAAATAACTGTTATAATCATTATGCCTAAACTAATTATTAGTTTCTTCCAAACAGGGATAAAACTATTCATACAATCGGCAAATGCAATAATAATAAATACAATAAAGCAAATTCCTAGTAGGGACGTGAATTGATCGGAGTTTAATATTGGTTTCGATATACTTGTTGTTAATGCTCCTGCAATAAGGATTAATAATATAAGTAAAAATAATTTCCGATTTTTAAAGCTTGATTTTAGCAATAATAGGATTAATGGAAGATATAATAATAGTCGAGTTGTGCTATGCAATGCAATGTTGGGAATAGTGTAAGAGATAAAATTTGCTACTATTCTTTTTGCATTTAAAAAAGTAATCGAACCATCAAAATTCGTGAATATCCCTGAATTCAAAATTCGGGTATATTCAGGATTGCTCGGTTTTATTTCACTGTTTGTGATAAATGCAATAAAAAGGGAAGCAATCACAAATATTGAAAGCATAATTAATCCATACGTTTTGTAATTATTTTTTGGATTCCATAGAATTTGAATTCCACAAAAAAGCAAAATACCTCCCCATACCCCTGGAAGAAAAGTAACGGATAAAATTGGACTTGATAGTAATATGAAAAGTCCGATTAACCAGTTCCCTTTACGTATTGTAATAAACGCTAATAGCAAAATACAAAAAATACAGGCAACTTTTTGTCCATTTATTGCCATTATACTTAAAGAATTAGATGTGTTAAAATTAAAGGGAACGGTTACATCAGTTATAAAGCATAAAAAAATGGCAATAGTTAAAATGGCATATTTGTTTTTAATTGTATTTTCGAAAAGAGAAATTATTCCGATAATAAATATACTTGTGAAAGTAGTGAATGTGCAAAAGTAATATGTGTTAACCAATGAATTTTTAAATAGGGAAGAGAAAAAGGCAGTAAACCAAAGTTCGAAGTAATGGTATGGTTTAATAATGTGATTATATGTTGGAAAAAAATAGTTACAGTTTAAAAGGTTATTTTCTGTACCACTAAATTGTAAATTATTACTTATTCCTGCATATATAAAATAATCACTGAATAAGGGTTTAATAATGCCTTTATGAAAATCGAAATAAAACCAACTTTGTACCAAAAAAACGAATATTAATGGTAATATAGACCACAGTATTTCAGTTCCAATATCTTGAGTCTTAAACTTAGGTTTTATTATTAAATGTCGAAAATGATATAATAAGAAAACAATTATTGGTAAGAATAATAAATTTATTGTTCGTCCTTGAGAATTATATATTGAATAGAACAAAACAATTGTTGTAATTCCAATAATGTAAGTGACAAAAATTTGAAAAAATAAATTGCCTTTAATATTAAAGAAACTCAAAATGGTTTTTCCAACAGCATAAGTAATAAATAGTGTAATTATGCCATAAATTAGTTGTTGGATAAAGATGGAGTAAATCATTTATTTTATTTTTATAAATTTATTATGAGTGTAGGGAGAAATATATGATTTTTCTGTTTTATCGATTATAAATTGTGGAATTTCAACGCCTGATTTAAAGTAAAAATATTTTATTTTATAGAAATTTATAAATGATTCAAGAGTAAAGTTTTTCCCTATACTTCTCCATATGTTTAATGATGTTACTTTATAGTAAATAATACTATCGGAATACGAAAGAGTATGATTCTTTAAATATAATTCGGGATTCCCAATATCAAAGATTATGTTTTTTGATGAAAATTGGGTAATTGACTGAATATCGTTTCCAAAACGCCAAAAATTAAATGGACCGACATTGTTATAGGTTTCGTAATCAAAAAAAGATAACACAACGCAAGTATTCTCTGTAATTGAATGAGATGCTAATTTACTCAAAAAAATATCATTGTTTATAGTTGTTGTTTTTGTTCGTAACGTTTCGTGAATAGAACTTAACGTAAAGTAATATATTATACTTAAAGGGATAATTATTATTGTGAATTGCTTTTGTATTGCTTTTGATACTAAGTATATAATGAAAACAACCATGAATGCACTTAATGCCTCAATGAATTGATCGGAATCCTGTAGCACGGTTGCTAATGCTTTAGTTGAAGCACCTGCTAATAGCATACAAAAAATTAGTAAAAAGAGTTTGTACTGTTTCAAAAACGTCTGTAGTAATAAAATGAGAATAAAGGCATAAAGATATAATCTAACTCCTACATGAATGCAAATAGTTGGTATTGCATAAATGATGAAATTTGATACAATTATTTTTAACTTTGAAAATAAAGTTAAATGTTCTGTTCCTTTAAAAATGCCTGAACTAAAAAATTGATTAATATAGTTTTCACTTATGTGTGACTTAAATATACTATAAAAGATTATAAAAGAAACTGCAGTAACTGCTATTGCCAAAATAAAAAGGAAGTATTCATTCCAGCTTTTTGAGTCATCAAAGATGTATATGAATGTTAGATATATAAGTAATCCTCCAAAAATTCCTGGAATAAATGTTACTGAAAATACTGATATTGCGATAAGTAATAGAATGCCAATTCTCCATAAGTTTTTGTCAAATAGAATAAAAGCAAGAAGTATGAATATGTATATAAACGATAATTTCTGTCCAATTAGTTCCATTATGCCCCATGTATTATGGGTATTTAAACGATAAAATGGTATTGGAATACCCGTAATAAATAGAAGCGGAATAGCTAATAATATAGCAACAACATTTGACTTAATATGTTGTTTTAATAAAGAAATTATTCCAATTAAAAAGATTGAAGTAAATATTGAAGTTGTTGAAAAATAGTAAATATTAACAGAAGAGTTGCTAAATAAATTTGTAAAAAATGCGGTAAACCAAAGCTCTGGATAATGATAAGGCATTAATCCATTAAAATTTTTGAAAAAATAGTTTCCTTCAGAGTACAAGCTTTCAATTCCAAAAACTCGAAGTGACTTCACATAACTTGCATACCAATAATAGTCAAGAAATAATGTCTTTACTTCATTTTTGTTAAAATCGAAATAGAACCAACTTTGATAAAGAAAAATTAGTAAGAATAGACCAAGACTACATGAGAATTCTTTTATAAGATCACTCCAAATAAGCTTTGGCTTTATATAGAAACGATATCTAAAATAATAAATTAAGTAAGAAATAAATGGAATTAGGAGTATATTTATTGTCCTTCCATGAGCTTTAATAATTGAATAAAACAGAACTATTGTAGTTATTCCAATAATATAGGTAACAAATAGTCGAAAAAAGAAATTACCTTTTATGTCGATAAAACTAGCAATGGTTTTACCAATGCTATAACAAATTAGTAATGCCAAAAGGCCAAATAGTAATTGAGTTGTAAATATTGTCCACATATTTTAATTGAATTTTAAAGTTGTAAAGTACGTATCCAATACTTTAATATTTACTGATTGTCTATGGGGTTTTATGATTAAATAAAACAGATCTATTGCAGTAATTTCAATAATATAGGCTATGGAAAGTCGGAAAAATAAATATCCTTTTATGCTGAAAGTACTTACAATCTTTTCCACAAAAGAAAAAGCAATAAGCATAGTTAAAATACCATAACGGTAGATTGAAAATTTCATTCTTTATTTAATTTTAATAAATGAACAACCAGTTTTTGAAGAACTAATAACTGTATCAATATTTTGTTTAATGAAACTTGGAATGTCAACTTGAGGTTGAAAGCAAAAGTATTTTATATTGTACTTCCGTATATAACTTTGTAAGGTAAATGATTTGCCGTTCGCCCTCCATACATTTATTGGAGAATAATTGAAATAAACCAGACTGTCATTGGTCGACATCACTTTATTTGTTAAATATAGTTCAGGATTTCCAATAACAAAGATAAGATTGCTTTTACTATACTGGCTTAATAATTTAAAGTCGTTGTAAGCTGCCCACCAATAAAACTTATTTTCTAATTTATTATATTTATCCTTATTAAAGAACACACAAACTACTACTGTTTGTTCAGTTATACAATTCGATACATTTTTTAGAAAACTATTATCTTCTTTTTTTACCAGTTGTTCATTATACTTTGGTGAATATTTCCCTATAAAAATAGAATAAAGCAATAATGGAATGAGAATAAGAATAGATAATTTATGTTGAGAATAATTATCAATCATATAGATTAAACCTACAATAATGAGTATTATCAAAATAGAAATGAGATTAGTCGAAAATTGATTACTATCGAGCATCCCATAAAACAAAATTGAGGCGAATAAACCGCCAATATAGAAACAAAAACAAAGACCCCATAGCTCAATATTCCTTTTTAAAACGACAGGTATTAACAGAGCAACAAAAGGTGATAAATATAGGATAAATGAAAAATTACTTAATGGATAGGGTGGAGTAAAACTACAGAAGTTCCCTATGAATATTTTAATAGTATGCATGTTTATTCCTTTATGTAGAAATTGCATAAAAGGATTTTTATTTACCACATTTATTAAAAAAGTATTTATTGAGTTATCGGAAAAAAAGTGATAAAAAATAGTATAAATACATAGGAGTAAGCTAACGTAAATAAATAGCAGGAAGTATTTCCTATCTATTTTCGGAAATAAAATAAAAAATTTCATTAATAAAAAAAGTAACATTCCACCCCAAATAGCAGGTAAAAAAGATGAGGAAAAAAATGGAATGCTTGAAAAAATAATAAAAGAAACAACATTGTCTTTATGAAATATAATTACAGCCAATAATACAAATATAAAAATCCATGTGAGTTTTAAACTTGAATATCCTAAAATATGAGCATTTGAAAAGATGAGACTTTGATAATTATTATTGAAAAATGGAAAAGAGAGTCCTGTAACAAAAAGCATTAAAACTGAAATCGACAATCCAAGTACTTTATTATTAATTTTATTGACAAATAAACTACATATTCCAATTTGAAAAATTGTAACCAGAATTGGGAAAACAGTAAAATAGTAACAGTTAATGCTATTATTTGAAAGAGTAATAGAAAAAAAAGCATTTAACCAAAGTTCCGAGTAATGATAAGGCATCATTCCTATATATTTATTGTCACTTAGAAACATCCTTGCTAATTGATAGTTTTCAATTCCTTTCACTTTTAAAACATCAATAAAGTAACTGTATGCGTAATAATCGCTCCAAAGTATTTTCAGTTCATTTTTTTTTAAATCGAAATAAAACCAACTTTGATATAAAAACACAAAGAGGAAAGGTAAAAGCGACCATGCAAACTCTAGTAAAATCTCATTTTTATCAAACTTTGGTTTTTTTGTAAATGAAGTTCTAAAGTAGTATAGCAAGTATCCTATTATTGGAATTAATAAAACATTTACCGTTCGCCCATGAGCTTTTATTATAGAATAAAACAGAACAATAGAAGTAATTCCAAAAATATAGGTTACAAACAGTCGAAAAAAGAAATTGCCTTTTATTTCGAAAAAACTTGCAATTATTTTGCCAGAACTGTAGCATATTAGCAATGCTAAAAGTCCAAATGATAATTGAGTAAAGAATATTGTCCACATATTTTATTTAATCTGAATAAAGGTACTATGAGTTTTTGGTGAAATAACGGTTTTAATCACATTCTTTTTAATGAAACTTGGTATTTCCATTTTAGCTTCAAAATAAAAATATTTTATTTTAAACGTCTCAATAAAATCTTTTAGATTTTTTTGAGGATGAGTTTTTTTCCAAATGTTAAATGGAATCCAATTATTATATGCATGATCATCAAAGGCTCGAAATTGAGATTCTTGTAATAGTACGTTTGGGTTTCCTAATGTGAAAATAATCGGATATTGGGAATACTGCGATAGTTGAATGATATTGTTTTTAATAATAAGCATATTATATCGTGGCATTAAAGGAATCTCTATTAAACTTTGAAAACTCATTATTATAGGTATTTTACCATTAAGCATCTCATTTGATTTTTCTAAAAATTCATTGCTTTCAGAAAATGTCATTGCAGTTTTATTCCTATATATTTGAATTATACTTATGTAAATTAGGCTAACAGACAACATAATACAAAATATATAATTTACAGTTGTCCATTTTTGAATATATTTAATTAAATCAGATAAAATAATTAGAATAAATACCACATATATTGCACTTAATGCTTCAATAAATTGATTGCTATCCATTAATTCTCTAAAGATTGTTGCTGAGGTTGCACCTATAATTATAATGCAAAAGACTAATAATGCAAATAATCGGAATTTAGAGCCAATTATAGGTGATAAAACAATAAAGTATAATAAGAAAAGTGAACTAATCACTCCAAAATGAATACCTATTGTTGGTATGGCATAATGTATGAAATTTGAAATAATGATTTTGCATTTTAAAAATAAATTTCCATGGATACCTTTGAAAATGCCTAATGTAATTGTATTACTTACTTCTTTACTTGTTGAATTAACTGTTGGGTTTAAATAATACATTAATATAATTGACAGAAATACAGTTAAAACTGTACATAAGATAAACATTTGTTGTTTTATGTTTTTTATTTTATTTATTAGAATAAATAAAATTAGAAATAAACAAATTCCACCAATTATTCCAGGTAAAAAAGTAATTGAGAAAATAGGAATTGAGGCTAATATAATTAATCCAATTTTCCAGTGATTATTTTTTATTAATATGAATGATAAAAGTAAAATACAATAAACAAAAGAAAGTTTTTGACCAGCAATTTCTAGGATTCCCCATATATTATTTGCATTAATACCTAAAACATTTATTCCTGAAACAAAAAGAAGTGAAATAGATGTTAAATAGAGAATAATTTTGTTGTTTATATACTTTTCAAATAAAGACATTATTCCCAAAACATAAACTGAAACTAAGACGATTAATACTACAATGTAATAACTTGTAACGGAGTTTATATGGAATAAATTTCCAAAAAAGGCAGATAACCAAAGTTCTGCGAAGTGATAAGGGATTAGCCCTGTTCTATATTTGGGGATAAAGTAATTTAAATCATTTGGACCTGTTTCAATACCCCATAATCTTAAAGAATCAATATTCGCAGAATATCGATATATATCAATAAATAATGGTTTGATTTCTCCTTTGTGAAAATCAAAATAGAATTGACTTTGAAATAAAAAAAGAGTAAGAAAAATAATGATTGACCATAATATTTCAACTTTTATAATTTTTAGATTTATTTTCTGAAATGAGATGGTATTTTTTCGAAACAAATAAATGATTGTTAAGAATATGGGTAATAATGCAAAATTTATTGTTCGTCCATGAGCTTTTATTATAGAATAAAAAAATACAATAGAGATAATTCCAATTATATAGATGATAAATAATTTTAAAAAAAAATCTCCTTTAAAATCATAAAAACCGATTAATAACTTACCAATAACAAAGATTATAAGCATTGAAAATATTCCGAATAATAATTGTGTAAAGAATAAAGTCCACATATTTTATTTTATTTTAATAAAGGTATTATGAGTTCTTGGAGAAACGATTATTTTTTTTGCATTTATTAAAAAGTAATTAGGTATTGTTACACTCGATTTTATATAAACATATTTGATGTTATAATGTTTAATAAAAGAGACTAAATTGTGATTTATACTCTTTTGTTTCCATAAAATAAGGGGCGTTTGTTTATAATACGTAAAACTATCAACTACAGAATTAATTTTATTTACGATAAGATATAATTCGGGATTACCTAATGTAAAATTTATGTTTTTATTCGTATACTGATTTATCATATTTAAATCATTATGGTCAGTCCAAAATGTGAAATTAAATTTTTTGTATCCATTTGAATCTAAATATAAAAGAATCATAGCATTTTGTGAATTTATCTCTTTTTCAACCTTTTTAAGGAATTGAGAGTCTTCTGTATACCAATTTTCACCTATATGTTTGCGATTTACATCCCAAAATATTGAATAAGATGATAATAATATAATGAGATATATAAATAAGTTTTTTATCTGACTGTTGATTATTTTCGATTTAAGTAAGATTGATGTACCTAGAATAAAATAGACAATTAAAAAGATAAAACTATTATTTGCAAATTGATTTCCATCGGTAAATCCCAGAAAAATTGAAGATGTTGTAATTCCACAACCTACAATAAACAAACTTAAGATGGAGAGTTTGTTGTTCTGTTTGAAAAGTATTATACTTAAAAGTATTGATGGAGAAAATATGATTCCAATACGTAAAAAGTAGACTATTGCATTTTTAATGAATGGGATAAAATTAGTTGTAATTATATGATTATCTCGGTAAAATTTTTCAATAGCAAATTTTAGAGCAAAGCCATTTGAAAAGCTTGATTTATTCAACGCATAAAATGTAAAGTATAAGCAGAATGTTAATCCAACAACAATAATTAAAAGGACTATTCCCTTTTTGGGGGTAATTTTATTAATCAAGAGATAACTGTAAAATAAAAGTAATCCACCCCAAACTGGGGGTAACAACCCAATAGAAAAAATAGGAATACATGTCAGTATGCTAAAAGCTAAAAAATCTTTTCCTTGTTTTAATAGGATGAAAGACAGTAAAATATAGGGTAAAACAAATGCATATTTCAGCCCAAATAGACCCATGATCGACACATCAGCTACAATTTTTGAATATCTTAGAAGAGGTATTAAGTCATAACTATGAAGTGAAATCCCCGATATAAACAAAAGTAAGATTGAGAAAAAAAACAATTTCCATTTTTCAATAAAAATATCATGGAATAATGAAATGATACCCAATAAGTATGTAGAAATAAGTATTGAACATGTTAGAAGGTAATATGAACTTAATGTTGATATAGAAAATAGTTGTGAAAAACTTGCTGTTAGCCATAATTCAGGATAATGGTATGGATCTAATCCGTTATTATATGGGTTTACTGAAAAAATATTGCATTCAGTAAAATAACTTTCAATACCCCACATTACTTGGGAATTACTTATAATTGAATACCAATACGAATCAGAATGTAATGATTTGAAAGAATTGGAGAAGAAGTCAAAATAAAACCAACTTTGATATAAAAATATGAGAGTAAAAATACTTGAGATTAATAGTATATCATTTAAAATATATTTAAATTTTATTGTTGGCTTAATTAAGTAATTACGATAATAAAATAATACGAATCCAATAATTGGAAATACTATTATTAATATTGTTTTTCCATTCGATTTGATTAATGCGTAAGTAATTGTAATAAAAAGAATTCCAGTTATTAAGGATGTGAATATTCTAAATAATTGATTAGAGCTACAATTAATAAATGATGTTACAATTCTTCCCAAAAAATAAATAAATAAGCTTGAACTAATACCTAAAAGTAAATAGTAAAGAAATAAAACAAACAAAAGAATCTATTTATTAAGTGTTTAAATTAATATATTTACATCCCAAATATAACACAAAATGATTAATAAAAAATTCAATCTAAAGCAGATTCTAATTAAATATCCGTATTTAACTATTGGTTTTTTTGTTACAATATTCTTTATTGTTTGTGCCTACTTTTTACCCATTCAATTTGAGGAGAATGATGATATAACAATGCTTTTATTGGCTTCAGGTAAATATTCAGGGACTCCTGATGCTCATTTGTTTAATATTAATTATTTGCTAGGTCTATTAATTTGTTTTTGTTACTCAATTACTCAGAAAATAGAATGGTATAGTGTTTTTTTTTCCGCCATTCATATAATTTCAATTTCGGTTATACTTAAATATTTTTTAGTAGACAAAAGTGATTCTATCGTTTTTAAATTATTAATAACATTTAT
>Ga0302292_1001803_pt1 | contig 13364 bp, 9 predicted proteins | sample III_Fen_N2_1_FD_194553 | JGI IMG/M metagenome (GOLD analysis project Ga0302292, IMG submission 194553) | Peat permafrost microbial communities from Stordalen Mire near Abisko, Sweden - III_Fen_N2_1 | ecosystem: Environmental > Terrestrial > Soil > Wetlands > Permafrost | place: Sweden: Abisko...
ACAAAAAATTGGTGTAGCTGTTTCCGATAACCCTGCAGGACCATTTGTTGACCTTGGAAAACCCTTGATTGACGCTCGTCCGGAAGGAATAACCCGTGGACAGGTGATTGATCAGGATGTGTTTACCGATCCGCAAACAGGTAAAAGTTATCTCTATTGGGGAAATGGATTTATGGCCGGAGCCGAACTGAATGAAGATATGACATCTATCAAACAGGAAACATTGACTATTTTGAAACCCGACAATACTTTCCGCGAAGGTACTTACGTGTTTTATCGCAAGGGCGTGTATTACTTTATGTGGTCGGAAGATGATACCCGCAGCGAGAATTATCGGGTACGTTATGCTACTTCTACTTCGCCACTGGGTGCTTTTACCATTTCCAAGAATAATCTGGTGATTGCCAAAGATCCTAAAGCCGGTATTTACGGCACAGGACACAACTCAGTACTTCAGATTCCCGGAAAAGACGAATGGTACCTTGTTTACCATCGCTTCAATTACCCCAAAGGAATCACACAAGGTGATGCAGCGGGATATAACCGCGAAGTGTGTATCGACAAAATGGAGTTTAATGCCGACGGAAGCATCAAACAGGTTATTCCAACACATAAAGGCATAGAGCCTGTAAAGTTGTAGGGAGTATTTTATAGCGTTATTAAATCAAAAAACAACCTTTATCATATTTTAGAAATAATGAAGAAGACACTTTTAGTAACTTTCTTAGCCTTATATGGCTTATCCGGATTTTCTCAATCGGTAAAATCACCATTAATGGGTTGGGCCAGTTGGAATCAATTCGGCGCAAAGATTGATGAATCCATTATCAAAGGACAAGCAGATGCAATGGTATCAACAGGACTGGCTACTGCCGGTTACAAGTACTTAAACATCGACGATGGATTCTTTGATGGTCGTAATGCCGATGGTAGTTTAAAGATAGACAGTATCAAATTCCCAAAAGGAATGAAATCGCTGGTAGATTATATCCATTCCAAAGGTCTTAAAGCAGGATTTTATTCCGAAGCAGGAGAAAACACCTGTGGTTCGCAATGGAGCGGGCAATCGGGTGGAGTAAATGGCGGGATGTATAGTCACGACCAGCAAGATGCTGATTTATTCTTCAAAACCTGGGGATTCGACTTCCTGAAAGTCGATTATTGCGGAGGATTAGTACAAAAGCTAGACGAGAGAACACGTTATACCGCCATAAAAAAGGCCATTGACAATACCGGTAGAACAGATATTAATTTTAATGCCTGTCGTTGGCAGTTCCCGGGCACCTGGATTACTATCGTTGCCGATTCATGGCGCATGTCTAACGATATTAATTTTATACCGGGCTCCAAAGCACAATGGAAAAGCATCCTTGGCATTATTGATCTGAACAAATACCTGGCACCATACGCCAGTCAGGGGCATTACAATGATATGGACATGCTTGAAGTGGGACGCGGACTAACAGCCGATGAAGACAGAAGTCATCTGAGCATGTGGTGTATCCTTTCTTCGCCACTGGTGTTGGGAAATGATTTGACCAAAATGTCGGCAGAGACCAAAGAGATTATTACCAATGCCGAAGTCATTGCCGTGAATCAGGATACCACCGGATTACAGGCACATTTGATTTCCGATAATGGTGCCGGATTACAAATATGGGCAAAACCATTGAACGGCAAGCAAAGTAAAGAACGTGCAGTGGTATTGTTTAACCGCACTGAAGCACCTGTTGTAATGTCAGTAAAATGGAAAGAGTTGAATCTGGCAGGTCCAGCCACCGTTCGTAATCTTTGGTCGCATAAAGATCTGGGAAGTATGGATTCTATGTACACCACTACCGTTCCTTCGCATGGTGTGGCTATGTTGAAGGTGACAGGCAAACAAGCTAAATTGCAGGAAGTATTTGAAGCGGAATATGCCTGGATAAATAATTTCAATCTGACTCAAAACAGCGAAGTAGTCTCCGGACAAGGCAGGGTGACTGCTGATGCTAAATGTTCAGGACGCGCAAAAGCAGCCTGGTTGGGCAATCGTGCCGATAATTATATCGAGTTCCGCGATATCTATGCTATTGTTGCAGGCAACTATACGCTTACTCTTACCTACATAAGTGCCGGAAACCAACAAGCAACCTTAACTGTAAATGGAGTGGATACACTTTTGAAAGAGTTGAAATCTAAACCCTTAACTCCTGCCACTACTACCGTTAGTGTACAACTAAACAAAGGAAACAATACCGTTCGACTGTCCAATGCAAGCGGATGGATGCCGGACATTGATAAGATAGAGCTTGATTTGAATAAGTTTGAGAAAAAAACAAAATAAATCGAGACTTGAATAAGGTCTTTGCCCCTGAGGGGCTGAATGTAAATAACCCCCTGTGAGCGAAGCGTAACCAGGGGTGGCATGAAGTCGCTAAACAAACCAACATTTGATTTTGAGTTCGATTGGTCGAACTCAAAATCAAATAAATAGAAAAAACGACTACTCTAAATTTTCAATTACTATTTGGCTAAAGCCAATACGATAATGGATTCTTCATCCGTCCCATAAATGGGACAGCTATTGAAATAAAGAATACTACACTATATCTATCTTACAATCTTAATCAATTTAAACACTAATAATAAGCATGAAAAAACACCTCTTTACACTCGCAATGTTGTTGGGAGCCATCTACCCGGCACATTCCCAACAGAAACAAGTCAGCAATTCCAAAGCGATTAGCCCCGATTTGATTGGCGTATTTTTCGAAGACATCAACTATGCTGCCGATGGCGGATTGTATGCCGAACTCATTCAAAACAGATCGTTTGAATATAGTCCAACTGATCATAGCGGCTGGGATTCATTTACTGCCTGGGAATATATGACGCAGGGTTTTGGTTATGGAGCACTTTCGGTAGAAACAACTTCGCCTGTACATCCAAACAATCCGCACTATGCTGTGCTGAAGATAGAAGAGGCTGGTCAGGAAGGCATCGGGGTAAAGAACTCAGGCTTCGATGGTATCCCTGTAAAGGCAGGACAGAAATATGATTTCTCTGTTTTCATTGCTCAACAGGATGGTAGCTCAATGCCTATGCAGGTGAAACTCGTAAATAAAAAAGGAGAAACACTGGGCGAAGCAACCTTCACCACCACCTCCAAAGACTGGAAGAAATATACCGCCACTATCACCGTTGCTCAGAGTCAGGATAGTGCAAGTTTGGTATTATTAGCCAAAGCAAAAGGTAAGATTGCCATCGATATGGTGTCGCTTTTCCCTCAAAACACCTTCAAAAACAGAGCAAACGGACTGCGCGCCGATTTAGCACAAACTATTGCCGACTTAAAACCTAAATTTATGCGGTTCCCGGGCGGTTGTTTGGTACATGGTGATGGACTGGGCAATATGTATCGCTGGAAAAACACCGTTGGACCGGTGGAACAACGCGTGGCTCAGAAAAACATCTGGGGGTATCATCAAACTGCCGGTTTAGGCTATTTCGAATATTTTCAGTTTTGCGAAGATATGGGTGCTAAACCACTTCCTGTTGTTCCTGCGGCTGTAAGTTGTCAGAATTCGGGCGGAACATGGCGCATTGGTGGAACAGGTCAAAAAGGAATTCAACTGAATGAGATGCCTGAGTATATTCAGGAAGTATTAGACCTGATAGAATGGGCAAATGGTCCGGTTACTTCCACCTGGGGAGCCAAAAGAGCCGCAGGAGGACATCCAAAACCCTTCCATCTGGAATATGTGGGCATTGGCAACGAAGATAAGATTACACCGGAATTCAAAGAACGCTTTAAATTGATCTACGACGTGGTGAAAGCCAAACATCCTGAGATTACAGTGATAGGAACTGTTGGCCCTTCACCCGATGGAGAGGATTTTGAACAGGGATGGAAGTTTGCCAACAAAGAAAATGTGCCGATGGTGGACGAACATTACTACATGAAACCCGAATGGTTTCTTGCTAACCAGAAACGTTATGACACTTACGATCGTTCGAAATCAAAAGTATACCTTGGCGAATATGCATCATGGGGAAACACCCTGTTCAATGCCATTGCCGAAGCAGCTTACATGACTTCGTTGGAACGCAACGGTGATGTGGTGCGTCTTTCGTCTTATGCTCCTTTGTTAGCCAAAGAAGGACGTACGCAATGGAACCCTGATATGATTTATTTCAATAACACCACCATCTATCGCACGGCTAATTATTATGTTCAACAGTTATTCTCTACCAATGAGGGTGATATGTATCATTCGAATGTAGTTACACCCGCCACGAATAAAGCAGATACTGCATTAGCATTCTCTTGTGTTCGCAACAGCAAAACAGGTGATGTGATTATCAAACTGGTAAACAGTGCTAAGGTGGAAAAAGCTTTCAAAGTGAATGTATCACAGTTCAAAGGAATAGGAACAAAGGCCACGTTGAGCATACTTGCGGGAGAAGCCGATGCTAAAAACAGCTTCGAAACCCCTGATAAGGTAAAACCGGTTACTTCCGACTTTAAAGCTGCCAGAAACTTTACGTACACCGTTCAACCTATGTCATTAACCGTGATAAGCGTGAAAGCGAAAAAGTAATATCTCGACTAAAGAGAATAAAATCCAACGAGGATATCCGCACAAAAAACGGATATCCTCGTTTTATATTGGTACTATTCAGTCAAACAAGATACTATCGAAAAGGAATTTACCGCGAATAATCAAAAAAACACCATTATAAATCATTTTTTGAACATCCCACCGGTTTTTAAACTCTATTTTTGCTGTGTTGAAAGGAAGATGTATTGAAAAACGACTTGTTGCCACGAAGTGGCTAAATGTAAATAACCCCTGGTGAGCGAAGCGTAACCGGGGGTGGCATAAACGAACAACCCAACATTTGATTTTCATTTCGACGAGTCGAAATGAAAATCAAATAATTACAAAAAGAGGTACACGCTGAATAATATTACCAAATAACCGCCGATAGTTGGCTAAAGCCGGTAATGTTTTTATATTCTTATCCGTCCCATAAATGGGAAGGCAATTCATCCCAATCACTTTTTTCATCACATTAACCTTTATATCATGTACTACAAAATTAAAATGCTGCCTTTGTCCATTTGTTTGATATTAGTTGTATCCACAGCAACAAATGCACTTCCTCTTCCGCGCGATACTACATATACTACCTATCAGGCAGGACTAAAAATCAAAAAGAATTATCCGCAGGTACAAATAGCAGAACGGATAAAGGATGCGTCGCTAGTTGAAAGCACTAATCTTGTATATGCCACGGTTACCGACTCCATGAATCAAAAAAGAGACTTGCATCTGGATATCTTCCGTCCCGCTAAAAAAGGCAAGTATCCTGCATTACTCATGATACACGGTGGAGGATGGCGTTCGGGGAACAAGACTATGGAAGCTCCCATGGCACAACGTGTAGCTTTGCATGGTTATGTAACCATACCGGTGGAATATCGTCTGTCCACCGAAGCAAAATTCCCGATAGCTCTCTTTGATATAAAGGCAGCCATCCGTTGGGTGAAAGCAAATGCCGACAAATACGGCATTGACACCACACATATTGCCATAGAAGGTAATTCGGCAGGAGGACAATTGGCTGCTTTGGCGGGTATGACCAACAATGTGTCTAAGTTTGAGGGTACCATAGGAACTACCACCACCAAAAGCACCATTCATGCCGTGATTGATATCGACGGTGTAGTTGATTTTATGGCTCCCGGCTCTTTAAACCTGGTGCGTAAACCAAACTCTGCCGATGTAGACTGGCTTGGCGGTACCTTCTACGATAAACCGGAGATATGGAAAGATGCTTCTCCTGTTTTCTGGGTAAATGAAAAGTCAGTTCCTGTTCTGTTTGTATGCAGTACACAAGCCCGCTTTCATGCCGGACGAGACGAGATGATAGATATGTTGACTCAGTATAAGATTTACTCCGAAGTGCATACTATCCCTGATACTCCTCACACCTTCTGGTTGTTCGACCCCTGGTTTACTCCTACTGTCAACTATATGGTGGCGTTTCTGGATAAAGTCTTTAAACCGGATCATAAATAACACGAACCGAGAGTTGAAAACAAGAATATCTTGCTTATAAAACCTTATTTTTCAACTATCTTTTCTTGCAATATCTTTTCCCGTAGTGCATTTGATTTAATTCTTTCTATAGAGAAACAAATAACGGAGAACCGAAAAGGGTTGGTCACGACTGACCTTGTCCGGTGAACCAAAAAACAAGTGCAGACGACGTAGAAATACTCCCTGTTTAACGACCGAAGGGAGGAGTTTGGAGGATTTCAGTCGTCAAACGCAAGTTTTTTGAGTGAAGCGGGCGAAGTCTTGACTTTTTTTGGTGACTTTTTGGTGTCAAGACAAAAAAGTCACTGGGGTTTGGGGTAAAACCCCAATATGATATCTATTGAATGTATCTATCCGTCTCATAAATGGGACGAATATTGGCACAATTAATCCAACATTAAACGCATACATACTCTCAAAAATGAAAAAAGTAATCACTCTACTCAGTCTATTTTTAGTCATAAGTGCTTACAGCTTTGCACAGACAACCTACGACTTTACCGTGGCAAAAGATGGCAGTGGAAACTTCAAAACCATACAGGAAGCCATTAACGCTGTGCCCGATCTGAGAGCTAACCAAACACGCATCCTTATTAAATCGGGTGTGTACAAAGAAAAGCTAACTCTTCCGTCTACCAAAACCAATGTATCCTTTATTGGCGAAGATGCACTGAAAACCATTCTTACCTACGACGACTATGCCACTACGAAAAACCGCTTTGGCGAGAATATAGGTACTTCCGGCTCGTCATCTTTCTTTATTTATGGAGATGGATTTACGGCCGAGAATATCACGTTTGAGAATTCAGCCGGACCGGTTGGGCAAGCCGTGGCCGTACGCATCGATGGCGACAAGGTAAGCTTTTGGAATTGCCGTTTTCTGGGCTTTCAGGACACCCTCTACCCACACGGTGAGAACAGCCGCCAGTACTATAAAAACTGCTATGTAGAAGGCACGGTCGATTTTATCTTTGGCTTCTCTACTGCCATGTTTGACGAATGCACTATCTATTGTAAAAACACAGGTTATGTCACCGCCGCTTCCACTCCGCAAGGTAAAGCCTATGGTTTCGTGTTCAGTGGTTGTACAATTACAGGTTCCGCAGCCGAAGGTGCTTTTTATCTCGGTCGTCCGTGGAGACCGTATGCAAAAGTGGCTTTTCTAGGCTGCGAGTTGGGCAATGTTATCAATCCTAAAGGTTGGGACAACTGGAGTAACCCACAAAATGAACTCACTGCCACTTTCTCCGAGTATAACAATACGGGAGCAGGAGCTGCTCTTGGGCAACGTGTGTCGTGGTCGAAAGTACTGACAGCAAAAGATACCGAACTTTACACCATCGAAAAGGTGTTAGGCGGTTGGATTCCTGACAACAAGTAGCTATTAATACGTTTAGTGACCCTCTTCGCAGGCATTCTGCCAGGCTGTTGGCGTATTTCAAAAAAGGATGTAATTTGTCTACCGTAGGCAGGCTACATTCTTCATTTTTCATTCCTCTGGCATTCAATGCTCCCCGCTCCTACTGCACATTAAATCAACATGTTTAAGAACATAAAAAACACCTTCCTTTCCCTCTTGGATTAACCAAAACTATTTCCTATTTTTGCTCCGGTTAACTAAATAAGCGGACAACAACTGGCGAAACTGCAAACCGATTTTCAGTCCTTATCTCCGAACAAGACAAAACAGTATAGATAGTGTAGCATTTTGTGCGAATACCCATAAATAACTAAGTTAGTATTAACCTTAGCATTCTTATATATTACTGTTTATTTTGCATACTGTACTATATTCCATTAACTTATACATAAATTTGTGCATAAGTAGGCTGAGCGAAAATAATGTTGTACAATAACGCTGCATTATACCCTAAAACGACGCTATTGTAGGGTAAAGTGGTGGTAAAACAGCAGATGCATGGAGCTATAGTATAGAAAGTAAACATAAAGCTGCTAACTAATGGAGCATTATTCTACAATAATGCAGCAAGGCTGGTAAGTTATGGAGCATTATTCTACAATAATGCGACAAAGCTCATAACTATTGGAGCGTTATTACCGAAAGTAGACGCAAAGCTCATAATAATAAGCCCTGTTTTGTACAATAAAACTGCACTATTACAGCATATTAGCACAATATAACAGCCTGATAACAACTACTTAAACAATACCTTATGGGAAATTCAAAAGTGATTGTTGATTTTTCAACAACCAAGTACACCGATGCCAGACTTTACACCAAAGCTAACCACATTATCGACAAAATGGATGGAAACCCTCATTTTGCTGATGTACAACCCTTGCTCACTGCCTTGCGCGAAGCAACTACTACCTACACTGCCGCACTGGCAAAGACACAAAGCGGTTCGAAAGAAGCTACAGCACTGAAAAATCAGGCGCGCGAAGCCCTTATCGTACTACTAAAACAAATAGCTGCACGTGTGCAAACCATTAGTGACGGCGACAGAACCCTTATCCTGAGCAGCGGCTATGATGTCAACAAAAAGTGGAGCAAAGTAGGTCCCCTCAGCAAACCCGCCAATTTCAGACTACAGCAAGGAAGCAACAAAGGCAGCATTTATCTTGTGTGCGACCCTATAGCCGGTGCCAGTATCTACGAAGTTGAATATACCGAAGGCATTCCCACCCCTAACAGCCGTTGGATGAAGCAAACCTCCACCAAACGTAAAATAACCATAGCCGATCTTATCAGTGGTAAGCAATATACCTTCCGTATGGCCGGTGGTGGTAGCCACCTTTCCCGCATTTGGAGCGAGGCGATAAGTAGTTATGTGCTGTAGAATAAGATAGACATCCCATAGTTTTTATAGTTGTTTAAAAATAACTTCCACTATCGTTGGTGGTGTTAAATTGAAGTGATATCTTTGGGGAAGATTTTGATTAAAAAACATGAAACTATGATTACTAAACTGAGAATAAAACTTGAAAATTGCTATGGAATTAAGAAATTAGAACACAGTTTTGATTTCTCTGAAAAGAAAGTTTTCTCTATTTATGCACCAAATGGAACAATGAAAACTTCTTTCGCAAATACATTTAGAGATTTTAGCAAAGGTGAAAATTCCTCTGATTTAATATTTAATGAAAGAGCGCCAATAAGAGAAATAAAAGACCAAAATAATATTGATCTAGCTTCTGAGCAAATTTGTGTAATTGAACCATATATTGAAAGGTATAAATCCGAAAAAATATCTACTCTCTTGGTCAACAAAGAATTGAAAGAAAGATACGAAGACATTCTGAAATCAATTGAACAAGAAAAGGAGAATTTATTCAAAAAATTAAAACAACTTTCAGGTCTTACAGGACGTGGAGACACAATTGACGTTGAGCTTCCAAAGATATTTGGAAATAAGCCAGTATTGAATTTATTACTTGATTTAGAGGGTCAAATAAACAGTACAGAAGAACATCCTTTTTCGAGTATAATATACAATAAAATATTTGATGAAAAGGTTCTATCTTTTTTAAATACCAAAGATTTTAAAAGACAAATACAAAGCTATATCGAAAGATATGATACTCTTATACAATCTTCAAAATATCTAAAAAAAGGATTTAATCATTACAATGTTGCTGACGTTCAGAAAAGTCTTAAAACAAATGGTTTCTTTAGTGCTCAACATTCGGTTAATCTTTTTAATGGTACGACAAATGATACTATTTCAAACGAACTTGAACTTCAAGAAATCATATCCAAAGAATTGAATACTGTATTGAATGATGCTGAGATACAAAAGAAATTCACGGAAATAGATAGTAAACTAACAACAGCTCAATTAAGAGAATTTAGAGATTATTTATTTGAAAACAAAGCCATTTTACCACTTTTGTCTGATTTAAATAAACTCAGAAAGGACATTTGGATTTCATATCTGGTTGAGCAGAAGGAATTATACTCAAGCCTTTTAGAACAATATAAAAGTGGCAAAGTTGAAATAGAAAAAATCATCGAAGTAGCTAAGGAAGAAGAAACTGAGTGGAAAGATGTAATTAAGACATTTAATAAAAGATTTTCAGTTCCATTTCAATTAGATGTAAAAAACCAAGACGATGTCATCTTAAAAAGCGAAAGTCCAAATTTGAACTTTGTTTTCCATGATTCAGATCTACATCAAGAAAAACCGGTTGATGAATCTCAGTTACTAAAAGTGTTAAGTCAAGGAGAAAAAAGAGCTTTATATATTCTGAATATCATTTTCGAGGTAAGAGCAAGACAAAAAGCAAATCAGGAAACCATTTTTATTGTTGATGATATTGCTGACTCTTTTGATTATAAAAACAAATATGCAATAATTGAGTATTTAAAGGAAATCTCGGAATGTCCAAACTTTTTCCAATTAATACTAACACATAACTTTGATTTTCATAGAACTGTTAGTAGCAGATTAAATATGAGTCGAAACAACAAACTTAATACAGTAAAAACAACGACTGAAATAAATCTTATAACTGAAAAATATCAGAAAAATCCATTTATACATTGGAAGAATAATCTGCATCACGATGAAATTATGCTTATTGCTTCAATACCATTTGTTAGAAATCTTGCTGAATATGCTGGTCATTCTTCTGAATTTGAAAGTTTAACATCGTTATTACATTTTAAAGAGAATACTGCAACAATTAAGTTGACTGATTTAGAATCAATTTTCAAAGTTATTTTAGTTGACAAAACTGAATTAAGTATCAATAACGGACAAAACAATGTAATCGATTTGATATATAGTAAAGCAGACGGCATTTTGAATTCGACAAATCAAATAATTGATTTAGAAAAGAAAGTCGCTTTAGCAATTGCAATAAGATTAAAAGCAGAAGAGTTTATGGTAAATAAGATTAACGACGAAAATTTTTGGAGAGGCATTACAATAAATCAGACTCAGGCTTTAATAGAAAAGTATGTGCAGACATTTCCTAATGAAACTGAAAATATAAAGATTCTTGAGCAGGTAAATTTAATGACTCCAGAGAATATTCATCTTAATTCATTTATGTATGAGCCAATTTTGGATATGGCAAATGATCATTTAAAACAACTCTATAAACAAACAAAACAGAATCTGAATTGACGAAAAACGACCTTGATTGCGTAAGCTTCTCAAGTTAAAGGATAGAGAAATGAATAAATTTTTTCTAAAGTCTATTGCAGCTTAAATTGAACTAGACAAAGACAAAACAGATCCTCTGATAAATCCTTTCATCTGATATAATCGTGGTTCAGACAAAAGTACGATAGCGATTACTCTTACAAGCTGAAGAAAACTTATAGTTTCAGATGTTATGCCAATTGAAGGAAACAATAAAAATCTCAAGATGAAAAACATATCTATTTTTTTGTTGCTATTTATCTTTTTCGGTTGCAACACATATAAGAATGAAAGAATAATTTTTGTTAGCTTGAAACCTCGGGTTATTACTACCAAGAGTAATAAAGTTGAGATTTTTATTGATAAGTATATTGAATTTAGCCCTTATATTGATAACTATCTAAGAATTGCCAAATCAGAAGGGAATTATCAACTTGGAGATAAATCAACACCCAGATTTGGATTAGATAAATTCTACCTATATAAGTATGATGCAGAATTGGAGACTTCATTAAAAAAGCTGTTTTCAACTTATTATGAAAATTCATATTATAGAAAAATGAGGGAGGGAAAAGCGGATGACAGGAATTTGAATTTCATTATTATAGAGAATGGAAAAAAGACAAGAACTATTCTATATGAACATCATAAGCTACCGGAAGACCTCAAAGAAATAGATTCTATAATTACCGAAATTTTCAATTCTAAGAAGATAATCCCATGTAAAAGAAATATATCAGAGAAGGTAATTTTAAGTTTACAAGACAGCTTATATAAAAGGAATCCACCTCCCCGACTTATAAAATCGTCAGTAAAGTTTGATGCACCAGTAATTGAAAATACATCTAATTAAGAAGACAGAAAAGAGGAATATATAAACTTTAACCCTTCCCCCTTCGGGTACTTCCCTTTCGAAAAAGGGAAGATACGAGAAGTCCGGGAATACAGGAGTTGGAAAAAGATAGTGCAATTTAAAAAGTAATTACCCCAAACCCCTAAAGGGGCTTAAGAGTGCAATTCGAGAAGATATACATTTAATCAGGTTGGTAAGTCTGTGATGATGGCTACACATTTATTGGAAGAGCTTATAGGAGACGGTTGTAGCTTCAAGTCCCTTTAGAGCTTGTCCGACTACCGGCGGAGATTTAGGGCGGTAAGTTTAATAAAAAAACATCTATGAAAACAAATGAATTAAGAGTATTGCTATCAACAGAAGATAGAGTAATAGCAGAGGATATACAAAGCATTTTGGAAGAACATGACATCTACACAATGTTGGTTTCAGACAATCCTGCCTCATCTGTTATAGGTATATATATGGGATCAAGTGCAATGGAGACAATTGATATCCAAATAAATAATGAAGACTACCAGAGAGCAGTTGAAATACTCAATGACAACCCAGAACTAGAACTGGATCTGGAGTCTGAGTAAAATAAAGAAATAGAATAGTACTAACAAAATAGTTTGCGCATTAGGAGAAGAGTATGTGACCGTTGATTCTAGACAATTTTGGGGACTGAAACAAATCTAACTAAAATTATACAATCATGAACAATTTAATTAGCAGGAGATTATCAATAGTTTTGATAGTAATTGTATTATTTGGCTGTTCGAGGGAAAATGATGAGAATGATACTTCGAAATATCATCCTTTTTTGGTTACAAACAAAATATGGGCTGAAGGTGCCTTTATTATTCAGAATAATAAGGAGGTTTTAGTATTAGGTCAATTTGATAAAATTGGATCGGACACCATAGCGAATGGTGTTAAATGGAAGAAATATTATATTTCTTATGACGAAAATCATAAGAATTTCCAGTTGTATGGGTTGTTGCGCGAGGATTCATCAAGAGTATATTATAGATGGCCAGTTGGTGACGCTAAATCGCCCGATGGTTACCCAAGAATAGTATATGATTTCAGTCTTAAAGTAGGTGATGAAATACAATTACAGCCATGGCAGCCGGCTGAGTGGCTTCCTTATCATGTCTATAAGGTTGATTCGGTTAAGTACTTGCCCACCTTTAATCACGAAAAAAGAAAACACATTTTTCTTTCACCTAAGAATAAGTTCTATGAATCGGGGTATGTGGTATGGATAGAGGGAATTGGTTCTAATTATGGTTTAATGTCCAATGAGAGTATTTTTGGTAGAATAGG
>Ga0302292_1001804_pt1 | contig 13362 bp, 16 predicted proteins | sample III_Fen_N2_1_FD_194553 | JGI IMG/M metagenome (GOLD analysis project Ga0302292, IMG submission 194553) | Peat permafrost microbial communities from Stordalen Mire near Abisko, Sweden - III_Fen_N2_1 | ecosystem: Environmental > Terrestrial > Soil > Wetlands > Permafrost | place: Sweden: Abisko...
AAAGTTAATCGTCAAGAAATTGATAAAGTAGTCCATCAAGCTGGTGAATCTAACTTAATTACTTTAAAACATGACGGCGGGGAAGCAAAAGTTATTATTAAAGAGGCCCAAAGAAGTGGTATGACTGGAAAATTGTTAAATGTAGATTTTTTCCAAGTTAACATGAAAGACAAAATTACTACGGAAATACCATTGCACTTTGTTGGCGAATCTAGAGCAGTTAGAGAAATGTCTGGTTCTTTAATTAAAGATATTGATTTTTTAGAAGTTGAATGTTTACCTGATGCTCTAGTAAATCACATTGATGTTGATATTTCTGTTCTACAAAACTATCATGATGAGATCTCCGTTAAAGATTTAGTTTTACCAGTTGGCATGAAATTAACTCATGAGGTTAATCGTATAATTGTTAGCGTTATTCCTCCTCGTGCTCAAGAAGCAATCGTTGAGGTAGCTCCAGTAACAACGACCGCTACTAAGGAAGAACCGAAAACAGATAAATAAAATGTCGAAAAATAGTAGTGATTTATCACCTAAATTATTATCAGCCACTAAACTAGCTTTGGTGGTTTTAGCGTTATCAGCTGGCGGTTTATTTTTATATTTTTTTCAGCCAAACTGGTTAAAAATAAATTTTAATAAACCGGACGTAGCATCAAAAATGCCAGTTGCTGAAATAGCTAGTACTACTATGGTAGCAACCTGCCCAGGTTGTGTGAGGCGTCAGTTAGATGGTGTTATGGTTGATCCTAAAATTGAAAAATTACGTCCTTATGCTGTGATGATTGATAATTTTCCAGCAGCTAGGCCACAATTTGGTCTAAGTGCCGCTTCACTGGTTTATGAGGCACCGGCTGAGGGTGGAATTACTAGATATTTAGCAGTGTTTGCGCCAGATTTAGCACCAAGTGAGATTGGTCCAATTCGTAGTGCTAGAAGTTACTTTTTAGGTTGGGCTAAAGATTTAGGCGCTACCTATGTTCATGTTGGCGGTAGTCCAGAGGCTCTAGATTTGGCTAAAAATTTAGGTAGTAGTAATCTAGATGAATTCTATAACGGTTCATATTTTTGGCGATCTGCTGACCGTAGCGCCCCTCACAATGTCTTAACTTCAGGTGATAATTTAAATAAATATCGAATTGATAAAAGTGAATCTGGTTCAGAGTTAATACCTTGGCAATTTAAAGACGCTGCCACCTCAACGGTTGCGACAGTTTCACAAATTAACATTAAATACTCCGAAGGCTACAATGTTTATTGGCAGTATCATCAAGATAGCGGTGATTACTATCGTTACTTAGATAATTCTGCTCATGTGGATGCTAGCGGTAAAAATATAACGGCCAAGAATATTATTGTTCATGTTACTTCCTTTCAAGTAACTGATGATAAATTACGTTTAGAAATGTCGACCGCTTTAGCGGGACAAGCCTTGCTTTGCCAGGATGGTAATTGTCAGATGGGAAATTGGAAAAAAAATAGCCCGATTGCTCGAGCTAAATATTATTATAAGAATGGTGATGAATTTATTTTTAACGCCGGAACGACTTGGATTGAAGTAACGGATAACTTACAAAATATAAAGTATTAGATTTCTAAAATAAAGAATCTAATACGACTAGTATAATCGTTTTTAAAGTAAGTCTTAGCGGAAGAGAAACTGGTTTCAGCCAGTTTTTCTATTTGAGTGGCTTGTTCGGGGTTTATTTCGCAAATTAAAAATATATTAGCATTAGTTACATAATGTAATTGATGAAATAAACGTTTATAGTGCCAAAGTCCATCAGAACCAGATAATAAGGCTGATTTAGGCTCTTTTTTAATACTCGGTTCTGTCATTTCTGATGGTTTTAAATAGGGAAGATTGGCGGCAATAACAATATTTTTTGGTTTAGTTCTCTTTAAAATTGGTAAATATGGTTTGAGTAAATCACCATTTAAAAAACCAATTTCCGTTTCATATTTTTTAGCATTAGACTTGGCCACAATTAAAGCCTTGTTTGATTTATCGGAAGCATAAAAAAGATGACGCTTGTCTTTCAAATTATTATAAAGAGCGGTGATAATTGCGCCCGAACCAGTGCCAATATCCATAACTAGTGCTTCTGGTTTAGATTTTAGGTATTCTAAAATTATATCGACTAATATTTCTGTTTCAGGACGTGGCACTAACACATCTTTGTTAACATTAAATTCTAAGCCGTAGAACTCTTTTACGCCTAGTAAAACCGCACTTGACCAACCAGCAAGACGAGCCCGAACCAATTTATTAAATTGAATTACTTCCTTTGGTTTGATTACGCATTCTGGGTGAGCCATAACAAAAACTCGATCTTTTTTTAGAACATGAGCCAATAACAACTCCGCTTCAAGTTCTGGAACTTCAATTTTTTTAGCTTTAAACATAAAACAGGCCTCGTTTAAAAGGCCTGTAATCTTAATTTCCTTGATTTTTTTGTTCTTCTTTGGCGGCATGTTTTAAGGCAGTAAGTATAGGTTCTAAACCTCCTTCCATAATAAGATTGATGCTGTGCCAGGACTCATTAATGCGATGGTCAGTAATACGATCTTGAGGAAAGTTATAAGTTCTAATTTTTTCACTACGATCACCAACACCAATCTGAGTTTTACGAGCACTAGATTCTGAGGCCAATCTTTCTTCTTCTTGCTTGGCTAGTAAACGAGAGCGTAAAACCTGTAAAGCTTTCTCTTTATTTTGATGTTGTGATTTTTGATCTTGGCAGCTAACAGTAACTCCGGTAGGAATATGAACGATGCGAATAGCCGAATAAGTGGTATTAACACACTGACCACCTGGTCCGCTAGAACAGAAGGTGTCGATACGTAAATCGCTCATTTTAAGCTCAATATCAACTTCTTCCGCTTCTGGTAAAACAACAACGGTGGCAGTTGAAGTGTGCACACGACCTTGTTTCTCGGTCTCAGGAACACGTTGTACGCGGTGAGTACCAGCCTCATATTTTAATAAACCGAAAGCGCCTTGGCCAATAACCGAGAAGACGACTTCCTTATAACCACCAACACCAACCATACTGGAATCTAAAACTTCAATTTTAAGACCCTTTCTTTCACAGAATTTAATATACATTCTAAATAAATCACCAGCAAAAGAGGCGGCTTCATCACCACCAGCCCCACCACGAATTTCAATAATAGCGTTTTTCTTGTCGTTTGGGCTGTCTGGGTGCAATTCTTCTTCTATTTCTTCGTATAATTTATCTTTTTGAGCTTCAAGTTCGGTCATCTCAGCGCTAGCCATTTCTTTGAGTTCTGGATCATTTTCACTATTTAAGATGGTTTTATTTTCTTCAATACTATTTAAAACCTTTTCGTAGGCAGTAATATTAGCAACTACACCACGAAGACTGGCGTGCTCTTGCGACACCTTAATCATTGCTTTTTGATCGTTCATTAAGTCTGGGTCGCTTAAACGGCCTTCTATTTCAATGAATTTTTGTTTAACGTCTTCGTACATATATTTTTATAAGTAAATTTAAAAAAAATAATCAGCCATTTAATTACTTGGCATAAGCTAACGCTAAAATGCTAGTAATGGCTGATTACTTTTATAAAATCCAGTTATTTTTTGCCTAGAGTAACTTGAGCAATTTTTTTGATATCTTTAGTCTTGATAACTACTTCCTTCTTAGCGTGAGCTTCAGCACGAGCGGCTGTTTTAACTTTTTTACCTTTACGAACTGCAGACACCTTAGCAGTAGTAGCAGCTTTAGCAGTAAACTTCTCAACGCGACGAGCAGTATCAACTAATTTTTGTTTACCGGTATAGAAAGGGTGACAAGCTGAACATAATTCAACTTTAATCTCTGGTTCAGTTGAGCCAGTTGTGAAAGTATTGCCACAAACGCAGCTTACTTTAGTATCAGTGTAATACTTTGGGTGGATTTCATTTTTCATACTTGAAATTTATCTTTATTTATTTATAATTACTAAGCAATGTTATCATAACTTCAAAAATTAATCAATAGCTGTTATAATTAATTCCATGACTAAAATACACAATATCGCTAGGAATACTTCCTACCTAACTTTGGCTTTGATTTTACAAAAAATCATTTCTTTTACCTATTTCATTATTTTAACCAGAGCGCTAGGACTGGAAATGATGGGGCAATATTACGCCGCTATCTCATTTACCACTATTTTCGCCATATTTATCGATTTAGGGTTTGCTAACACCTTAACTCGAGAAGTGGCCAAACATCAGGATCAGGCAGCCGATTGGTTGGGTAATGTTATCGCCCTTAAAATTCCTTTAGCAATTTTAACCCTAATTGTAGCTTTGGGTACCGCCCTTACTTTTGGTTATAATAACCTTGGATTTCAATTAATTTTAATCTCGTCGATTTCCATGGTTTTAGATTCATTTACCACGACCTTTTTCTCGGCCGTCCGCGGTTTTCATAATCTAAAGTTTGAGAGCATTTCTTCGGTTATCTTTCAGTTAATTGTTTTGGTTTTAGGCTATGCTGCTTTATTATTTCATTTTGGTGTTTTAGCCGCTATGGCCGTCTTAGCAGTTGCTAGTATTTACAATTTTATTTATAGCATTTTGATTGTTCGTTACCGTTTGAATTTAAAATGGAAATTAATTTATCAAAAATCTTTTGTTAAGAAAATTTTTGATATCAGTTGGCCATTTGCTTTGTTTGCCATTTTCAACGCTTATATTTATATCTTGATTCAGTTATGATTGGTGTTTTAGCTAATTATCATCAAGTTGGTGTTTACCAAATTGCCTTTAAGATTATTTTTGCTTTGCAATTTTTACCAATGGCCTTTACGGCCTCACTTTATCCAGCTATGAGTTCTTATTGGTTAGATAACAGGGAGCAATTAGTTAAATCTTTTGAACGAGCGATGAATTATTTAATTATGATATCACTACCAATTATTGGTGGTGTTATTGCTTTAGATGATAAAATTGTAGATATTTTTAAAGCAGGGGATGAGGCTTTGTGGCCACTTCGAATTTCTATTCTGGCGCTATTTTTTATCTTTGTAAATTTTCCAATTGGCTCACTGCTTAATGCCTGCGACAAACAACGTCGTAATTTAGTCTTTATGGCATCGGTTACTGTTATCAGTGTCGCCGCTAATTTTATATTAATTCCTCGTTACCAAGCTATTGGTGCTAGTATTACAGTTTTATTTACTAATGCTTTGATGTTTATCTTTGGTATCTTAGAATCTAGAAAAATAATTGATTATAAGCCGCGTAAAAATTTAGTTACTCTTGGCAAATCTTTATGGGCCGCAGCTGTAATGACGATGATAGTTTATTATGGTAAAGCTTACATGCCAATTTTATTAGCTACTATTTTAGGTGGTGTTCTATATTTTATCTTCTTATATCTAGTTGGTGGTTTCAAAAAAGAAGATATTAAAAGTATTGTTTTATCTTTTAAAAGATAATTTATGAAAAGTTTATTACTCACTTCAGAATATCCACCATTTAAAGGCGGCGTCGCTAATTATTATGGTCATCTAGTTAAATATTGGCCAGATAAAGAGGGAATAGAAGTGATAAATCATCAAAGTCATTGGCTTTTAGCTTTTCAAAAACTAAGCCATAGTCTTAAAAAAAATCCTGAAACTTTTGTTTTAATTGGGCAAGTTTTACCATATGGCACCGTTGCTTACTTAAAATACCTACTAAAACCTTATAATTATGGGGTTTTTTTGCATGGTATGGATTTTACCTTCGCTTTAAAACGACCCCGAAAAAAAATGTTAATGTTACTCAGCTTAAGTAAGGCCAAAAAAATTATCTGTGCTAATTCTTATGTGGCTAGTTTGGTTCGCGACTGGAAACCAGAATTAGCTAATAAAATAATTATTATAAATCCCGGTATTGATGAAACCTCAATTAATCGTTTAGAAAATATTACCCCACTGCTACAAGATAAATATCAAACTAAAGATAAAATAACTCTGCTTAGTCTAGGCCGTTTGGTAAAACGTAAAGGCGTTGATATGGTTATTTCGGCGATTGCCTCGTTAGACAAAGAAGTGCAAGCTAAAATTTGTTATTTAGTGGCTGGTACCGGAGAAGCCGATTATTATCTTAAAGAATTAGCGGTAAACCTTAATGTAAATGTTGTTTTTACTGGCGAGGTTAGTGATTTAGAAAAATGGTCGTTTTTAAATTTGTGTGATATATTCATAATGCCGGCCCGTTCAATTGATGGTGATTTTGAAGGGTTTGGCATCGTTTATTTAGAGGCCAATCTATACGGTAAGCCAGTTATTGCTGGTCTCTCTGGTGGTGTTGGTGATGCCGTTATAAATAATGAAACTGGTTTACTTATTAACCCAGAAAGTATTGAAGAAATAGCCACGGCTATAAAATTATTAGTAAATAATTCTGAAGAAAGACTTAGAATGGGAAAAAATGGCAGAGAACGAGTGCTGCGTGATTTCTTGTGGACTAATCAAATTAAAAAATTATACGATAACCTATGATTTCTGTAATTATCCCCGTTTATAATCAAGCGGAAAAATTAAAACAAACTTTACTTAGTTTAAATAAACAAACTTATCGTGATTTAGAAATAATTATTGTTAACGATGGTTCAAGTGATAATCCAGAAAAAATATTCATGGATTTTTTAGCGACCAATCAAAGTGATTTAAGTTTTTCTTTTTTTAATCAAGCAAATCTTGGTGCACCAGCCGCTCGCAATCATGGTTTTAGAGAATCTAAAGGTGAGTATCTTTTTTTCTGTGATGCGGATGCCGTGCTTGAACCAAACGCTCTAGAGATATTACTTAATACCTTAATTCAAAACCCAGCCGCTAGTTATGCTTACCCATCATTTAAATGGGGTAGTAAATTATTCAAAGGCCGAGCCTTTGATGCGGCTTTACTCATGAAAGAACCATATATACACACTATGGCCTTAATTCGTCGCAGTGATTTTCCGATAGTTGGCTGGGATGAAAGTATCAAGAAATTTCAAGATTGGGATTTATGGTTAACTATGTTAGAAAATAATAAAGCTGGTATTTTTGTTGATAGTTTTTTATTTAGTGTAACACCTGGCGGTACAATTAGTTCTTGGCTGCCATCCTTTGCTTATAAACTATTTCCATTTTTACCAGTTGTTAAAAAATATAATACAGCTAAAGCGATTATTTACGCTAAGCATCACTTATCATGAAATTAATCACCAAAAACACTTGGCTAGTTTTAGGAGTTATCACTCTGATGGAACTAATTTCTTTCGGAGCTTATTTTTATAATCCCTTAAAAATAATTGGCGCGGTTATTATTACTATTGCCACTTTATTTTTAACTTATAAAAACTTAGAAAATGGCTTACTAATATTATTTACGGAACTCATAATTGGTTCTAAAGGGCACCTATTTGAGCTTGGACCCGTGTCGATTCGCATGATAATTTTTAGTATTATCATTTTGTTTTATTTAATTAAATTGATAAAAAAAGAAGAACGATTAAAACTTGTGGCCCAGTTAAAAGAACTAAAAACTTGGCGCTATTTAGCGATTCTAGCCTTCTTTGTTGGCGTTTCGTTGATTACGGCAATGGCTCATCATAATATTTTAAGTAATATCTATTCTGACTTTAACGCTTGGTTATTTTTCTTATTATTTTTTCCAATCTTATCAGTTTACCATCAAGCCAAACCAGAAGTTTTTGAGCGTTTAAAAACAGTTGCGATTGCCGCCTTCTTATGGTTGTCTATTGAAACTTTAATAATTTTATATATCTTTACCCATGATTTATGGATAATGTCTGATTTATATTTCTGGCTAAGACGCACTGGTATAGCTGAAATTACGCCAACGCTTGGTTCTTGGCCACGAATATTTATTCAATCACAGATTTATACCGCTATTGCTTTAGTATTAATACCTTTTAGTTTGAGTATTAAAAAATTTAGTACCTGGGCTCTTATTACTTTAGCTTGGGCGGTTTGTTTATTATCAATGTCGCGTAGTTTTTGGCTAGCCGATATTATTATTTTAGCCGGTGCCTTACTATTACAATTAATATTTTTTGGTTGGTCTAAGTTGTGGTCTAAAATATTTCTAATTAGTGCTGGGTTTTTAGCCTCAATAATTCTTATTTTATTTATTGTTTTATTTCCGATACCAAAACCTGGCTCTTTTTCAGCTGACTCTTTTGTAAACCGAGTTAGTTTAGACTCAGGTGAAGCCGCTGTGGCCTCACGTTGGTCGCTATTACCAGTCTTGTGGCATGAAATTGTTAAGAGTCCAATTATTGGATTTGGTTACGGTAAAACTATAACCTATAAGAGTAGTGATCCACGCGTTCTACAAACTAATCCCGATGGCAATTACACTACCTATGCTTTCGAATGGGGTTATCTAGCTTTATGGTTAAAATTAGGTATCTTAGGACTACTAGCTTATTTAGCTCTACTTTTTACATCAATTTACCAAGGCCTGATAAAATGGCGTCAAAATGACGTTTTAGCGGGTATTTTAAGCCTGGGAATGCTAGTTATTGTAGTGGTTAATTTTTTTACCCCTTATCTTGACCATCCACTAGGAATAGGGTATTTTTTAGTGGCGATTATCTTAATTTCAGAAAAAAATCGAGCCTTGCCAGAAATTGTAAAATGAAGTATATTAAATTGCATAAAATCATATTTATTAGCTTATTAAATAGGGAAATTATTTAGATTTACTATTTGGTATTTATTCTAACGTATGCCAGAACAAATCATCACTCAAGAAGGTTACAACAAGTTAAAAGAAGAGCACGATTTTCTTACTACAGTTCGTCGTAAAGAAATTGCGGAACGCATTGAACGTGCTAAAGAATTAGGCGATTTATCGGAAAACGCCGAGTATAGTGAAGCTAAAGATGCCCAAGCTCTAAATGAAGGCAGGGTGATGGAGCTGATGGCGATGTTAAAAAACGTAACCATCGTTAATAAAGTTTCTGACGGTGAGCACATTGTTATGGGTTCAACTGTAGTGGCTAAGATTGACGGCAAAGAAAAAGAATACACCATCGTTAGTTTTAATGAAGCCGATCCTTTAAATGGCTTAATATCTAACGAGTCTCCTTTAGGAGTGGCTTTTATTGGCCGAAGAAAAGGGGAAAGTGTTGAAGTGGAAACTCCACGTGGTGTTATGCATTATAAAATCGTTAAAGTTGCCTAATATAAAAATATGGAAAACACTAGTCAATCAGTCAGTACTGGGTCCGAAAGAGAAGATAGATTAAAGAAACTTGAAGAACTTCAGAAACAAGGCATTGCCACTTATCCGGCTAAAGTAAAACGTGATCATAATATCGCGGAGCTTTTGACCGACTTTGACTCATTAGCGGAAGCCAAAACAGAATTTTTTATTGCTGGCCGTCTTCGTTCTAAAAGAGAGCATGGCAATTTATCATTTGCTAATTTAGAAGATGCTTCTGGTAATATTCAACTCGCTTTTTCTAAAAAAGATTTAGGCGCTGATAGTTATAAAAATTTTGTTAAATTGATTGACGTGGCTGATTTTTTACAAATAAAAGGTTATGCTTTTATAACTCATAAAGGTGAAAAAAGTGTGTTTGTAACTGAATGGACCTTACTTACTAAAGCGCTTCGCCCAATTCCCGATGCTTGGTATGGCTTAAAAGATGAAGAAGATAGATTACGTAAGCGTTATTTAGATTTACTTTTAAATCCAGAACTTCGTGAAATGTTTTTCAAGAAGTCGTTATTTTGGGAAGTAACCCGTGACTTTATGAAACGTCATGGTTTCTTTGAAGTTGAAACTCCAACTATCGAAGTAACAACTGGTGGTGCGGAAGCTAATCCATTTAAAACTCATCATGATGATTTTGACGTGGATGTGTATATGAGAATTTCGGTCGGTGAACTATGGCAGAAGAGACTAATGGCCGCTGGATATGAAAGAGTTTTTGAAATTGGTCGTGTCTATCGTAATGAAGGCTCCAGCCCTGATCACTTACAGGAATTTACTAATATGGAATTCTACTGGGCTTATGCTGATTATGAAATGGGCATGAAATTAACCCAAGAATTATATCAAGAAATAGCTACTAAAGTTTTTGGACGCACTAATTTCACCACTAAAGGTATGGAATATGATTTAGCCGGTGAGTGGCCTAAAATCGACTACAGAGAAACCGTACTTACCAAGACAGGCATTGATGTTTTAAGCGCTACAGAGGAGCAAATGAAGGCCAAATTAGAAGAGTTACAGGTTAAGTATGAAGGCGCTAATCGTGAAAGATTAACTGATACTCTTTGGAAATATTGTCGCAAAACAATTGCTGGTCCAGTATTTTTAGTTAATCACCCAAAATTAGTATCGCCATTATCTAAGGCTAAGACTGACAACCCAGAACTTACTGAAAGATTCCAAATTATTATTGCTGGAGCTGAAGTTGGTAACGGTTTTTCAGAGCTTAATGACCCAATTGATCAACAAGAAAGATTTGCGGCTCAAGAAAAATTGATTGATAGAGGCGATAAAGAAGCCATGATGCCTGATTGGGAATTCGTGGAGATGCTGGAACACGGTATGCCACCAACTTGCGGTTTTGGTTTTGGTGAAAGATTATTTGCTTTCTTAGTTGATAAACCGGTTAGAGAAACAACACTGTTTCCTCTAATGAAACCTAAAGTTGAATAAAACTTTACTTTTTTGACTCAAATTAATTTTCACGATAATATTTACTAATGACTTCGTGGAATAAAGGTTTAACAAAATTAACAAACAAATCTCTACTCAAAACATCAGCTACTTTAGCCGGTAAAAAAGTGAGTAACTTTTGTAAGTGGCAAGAAGAGAATAAAGTTGAATATAGTAAATTAGTATATTCAAAGGAATTAGCTGAATTTTACGGAACAATGCTTGGTGATGGATGTATGGAAAAATTACCAAGAACTGATAAAATAACAATTAGTTTTAATAGAAAAGAACAAGATCATTTACAGCATATTTTTAGAATAATTTTTTTACTTTTTGAAAAAGAACCAAAAGTTAGGGTTAGAAATAATTGTAACTGTGATGATTTGTATCTTTATCAAAAAAATCTTTCCGAACGCTTAAAATTTCCGTATGGAAATAAGTTAAAAAATAACTTAATTATACCTGAATGGATAAAAGTTGATGTTTTGTATCTAAAACATTGTTTAAAGGGGTTATTTGAAACTGATGGTGATTGGTTTATTGATGAAAAATATAATACTAATGTTATAAAATTTACAAATAATTCTAGTAGTTTACTAAATGATTTATATAGTGTATTAATTAATCTAGGTTACCACCCACAACTTAGAAAATCTGACGTCAGGTTAGCCAGACGAAAAGAGGTTTATGAGTTTGCCGAGTGGATACAATTTAGAGAATATTCGGGGATCGTCTAATGGTAGGACTCAAGCCTCTGAAGTTTGCTATCTTGGTTCGAATCCAAGTCCCCGAGCACTTTGACAAAATAGCACATTTAGTGCTATTTTTTGTTTATAAAATAGTATTATTAACAATTTAAAACATAGAGAATGAAAAATTTAGTTAAAAGTTTCAAAGCTGAGAACCTTGATTCTCAAGTTAATTGGTTAAATGATTTGTTGGCAGAATTTTTGAAAGCTAACTTAACTCTTAAAAAAGCATTTGATGATTATTTTGTCACTTGTGAGACTAATAATTATGAAGATGGTGTTAAGAAGTTTAATCTAGAGCGCTGGAGTAGTTTTGGCGGGGACAGTAATCCAACCTTAGAGATAGTTGAGGTGGAAGGTGAGCTAAAATTTGCTTACTCTGCTTATGGTATGCTTGGACCATTAGAATCGAAAGATTACGATCGCCCCATCATAAAAAGTGCGGTTGCAAGATTTTTTTCAGAACCATTTTCTCGTTTTAAGTAATATTAACAAGTCAAATATAGGAGATTTAAAAATGAAACAAATCTTATTGTTATCGCAATGCATCATGGATTATAAAAATTTTATATCCTATTTACAAAAAGAATATGAAGTGGATGGCGTTGGTTATATGCAGACCACTTTATACAAATTGAAGAAACCAAAGAAATATGGATTAATAATTGTTGAGGTCAGTATGCCACCACGTGGTGTTTACACTCTTCAAGAAACATCTGACGGTATGAGAACAGGAATTGTTTTTTATGAAAGAGCCTTAAAACATCTTAACATTCCGGTTATCTTTTGGTCTTGGGGTGATGAACTTAGCGGCGAAATAGCTAAGCTAGATGGCAATGTCATTTTTGTTAAAAGAGAAATTGACTATGACCATTTACGGCTGGCAGTTGAAAAGTTTGTTGGCAAATTATAACTTACAATAAAACTTAAAAAGACTTGATTATAAAATCAAGTCTTTTTTCTTATAAAAAAGTTCCAACTATCCCAGTCTTCGAGCAAATTATTTCTTTGCCTGTTTTTTAGCTTCTTTTTCCATCTTAAGTAAACGAGTGAAGTAGTCTGGAATTTCATTTAGATGAGCCAACGCAATCTTACCGGTCGTTAATAAACGGTCATTACTAATATTTGTCAGTTTTTTAATAGTTCCATGCTCTAATTCTACTTCCATACCAATTTTAAACTGAGCAACATTAAATTTATCCCATTTAATCCCTAATCGCTCACCCGTGAGTTTTGCTTCTTCTATTGTAATATGTTTTTTAGTTGTCATATTATTATATTTTAATAAATTATATTCAAACTATACTCTATTTCGCATCTATTGAAAAATTATACTAAATATCATTTAATGTATAAAAATCAAAAACCACAGTTTTATAGCTGTGGTTTTTTAATTATAGTTTAAATTAAAATGGAAGATCATCTCCAAAAAATTTTTCTAGCCCAGTTGGCAGAAAAAAATCTTCAGATATTGGTATAAGTAGACATTTAACCGCACCCATGCCAACGGCTTGTCCAGAATAAGAACCAACCCAAATATCGCCATCTTTTTTAAATTCATAAGAAATGATATCGCTTCTTCTTTCATATTTCTTGTTAAAGCGAATAATGGTTTCTTCCAGAGATACATCTGTAAGCACTGATGGTCCATAATGATCAGACAAAGCACCTACTCCTTCATAAAAATTATCAGTAAATTTAATCACTCCGGCAAACATTGTTCTAAAGGTTGCTTGTTGAATCTCAACTCTTTCGCCAATTTCTGAATCAAAGCCAATTCCGAGCATGGTGTTATTTTGAAAGAAAATTCCATGAATAAGATAAAGTTTGTTTTTCATTTTTTTATTTTTTAAAGTTCGACAATCTGTTTAACTATTTTTATACTAAAATAAAACACCAGTTTAGTCAATAAAAGTTACAATATTA
>Ga0302292_1001813_pt1 | contig 13330 bp, 13 predicted proteins | sample III_Fen_N2_1_FD_194553 | JGI IMG/M metagenome (GOLD analysis project Ga0302292, IMG submission 194553) | Peat permafrost microbial communities from Stordalen Mire near Abisko, Sweden - III_Fen_N2_1 | ecosystem: Environmental > Terrestrial > Soil > Wetlands > Permafrost | place: Sweden: Abisko...
ACAAAAAATTATAAATGTAACTCAATGATTGAATTACCTTCGAATACGTTTTTGATATCAAATTATAAATTTTTTAAGATTAATAATGATGGAGTTATTTTGTGGGAAAAGAGCATTCCGAATAATAATGATATAAGATTACAAAATTCAGATGATGGTGATTTTATAATATGTTATACTGAATATAAGAACCACAATGATAATATTTATCTTGAAAAATATAATACTGAAGGTCAAAATGTATGGAAAAAATCATTTGGGGGAACTGGTCAAGAAACTTTATTTTCTGTATTTTACATCCCGTTAAAAGGGTATTATATATTAGGTACGTCAGAAAATTATACTGGAGTATCAAGTATATTAGAAGGTGAAACAGAACGTTGTAGTGAAAAATGGCAGAATTATTCTTTCGTAAGTAGTTATTTTATTAAAACTGATTTAAATGGGAATACTTGTAATTAATTCATTGATATAAATTACACATTTTATTATTTCAAAATATGCTAAAAAAAATGCTATTAAAACAAAGTCTAGTTCTAATAACATGTTTGTTATTTTATGGCTCTTTTGCCCAAATTCGTGAATTTGATGATAGTATAGACAGCGTTCAATATAGCAAGATTAATAAATGCATTTCAAAATCAAGAAAAGCTTCATCAATATCTGTAGATTCATTGATCAATTCATCAACAATTTCACTCGATAAACATTTAGCACGGCTATATTTCTATAAAGCATCGTTATTAGATACATTATATCGTCTTGATAATTTAAACGCAATAAAAGAGGATGGATTTAACTCCAAAATTAAGGAAGTAATGAAGTATTTCGATTTAGCAATTCAAAAATCGGATTGTATAAGTCTTACTGAATATGAATATTGTAAATATATATTTATGGCAAATTTAGTATCTACTTTTAAGAAAGATCTTCCTATGGAATTCTTAGAAGAATATTTTGCACTGAAAGCGCATTTAATTTCAAAAGGTTTACATCCCGAAAAATTTGGACAAGGAATAACCATTGATTATCATATCGGATTAAAACAATGGATTGGACTGGGAGTTTCTTTATTTAGTGGTTATTATCCTATTGTAAATTTTACGAGCCATTGTAATGGGAATATCTGGAAATACAAACCCAACCAAGTTATTACAGCATTAACGGCAATATCTTTTAAATACTCACATTGTTTACAAGCTAATTACAGTGATTTTTCATTTAGTTTAGTTGATTTATATTCGCCAATTAAATTAAGTACAACGACTTTCGGTGCGATTGTAGATCATACAACAAAACAATCAAATTATTATTATCGACCAGGTATAGGAATAGCTTTTGGACCCGTTTCTATTTCTTATTCTCAAACAATATATTTTGTAAAAAACATACATTCTCCAATGGAAAAGGGTTTTATTTCTATTGAAATTAATTATCCAATTAACAACGATGTTAATGAACCTCGTTGGCGATAATATGAAGCAAGCGGACAATCTACTTTCGTAAATATTAATATGTGTATTAACTCATTTAAAAAAATAAATTACATGAAACTTAAAGTTTTAATCTTAATAATAGTAAGTTGTTTCTCGAATATTTTTGTGGCACAAACTAAAAAAACAACATTAACCGAAAAGCAGAAAATTGAATCGTTAATATCTTCAATTGAACACTTAAAAAATGCTAAATTTAATCGTAATGGAACTCTATATGATGCTACGACTGCAGCAAAACATCTTCGAATGAAATTAAACAAAGCTGGCGATGATATTAAGACGGCACAAGATTTTATAGATCAAATAGCTTCGAAATCGTCGATGACTGGACAGGATTATAAAATCGTTTATTCCGATGGGAAAGAGATTCTTGCACGGAAATATTTTTATGACAAATTGAAAACATTATAAAAGCAAATATTTTCCCCTATTCGCTTTATAGTTGTTGATTACGATTTATCGAAAATAAAAAAAACAAACTCATGAAAAGCACCAAAGAACAATTAAAAAACCGTGGATTTGTTGATGCTGGATTTGAGAATAAATATCAAGATACAAACTTTGAGCTACGAATAGCTTTATTAAAAAGCAAATTGCCTACTGATAGAACAATCGCCGCAAGGTTATTAGCGAATAATGGTGATAGATCTACAATTGTTAGTTTAATTGAAGCTTTAATAAACGAAAAAAAACTTTATTCAAAAATAGAAATATGTAATTCACTTGTTTCTTTTGGAATAGAAGCCGTTTCTCCATTGATTGGAATACTTGGTACGATTGGAAATAATCAACATAATGAAGTACCTAAAACACATTTCAAAAAAGATAATTATCCCTTACCAAGGGATATAGCAAGCAGAACACTTATTAGAATTGGGACAATTGCTTTGCCCGATTTGCTAAATGTTTTACATAGTAACAATGTGATTAGCTTAAGCGAAGCTATCGATACAATAGGTTTTATTTGCTTTTATGAACCTCAGAATAATGTATTCGAATTACTAAAAAAATGCTTTGACAATAATATTGATAATGATTTGATTAAATGGAAATTATTCAGAGCCATGAGTGCATTTCCCGAAAGTGAATCATTCTTGAATGAACAATTACAATTAAGCAATGATGAACTGAAATTAGAAATTGAACGTAGTCTCTCATTAATAAATAAACGCAACTCATAATTAAATACTGTTATGAAACTTGAAAACTTAGGATATAACGACAAACTTGAAAAGTTTAGGATTGAGAATAATCTCAATGATTTTGAGATTGGACGTGTCGTTTTAGAACATAAAGAAAGGTATATTGTTAAAACAGAAAAAGGTGAATATGAATCGGAAATAACGGGTAATTTGCGATTTTCTGCAAAAGGACGAGAAGACTTTCCTGCTGTGGGAGATTGGGTTGCGTTGAAAACGTATGATCCCGATTTTTCGATTATTCATAAAGTATTACCACGATTTTCAATTATTTCAAGACAAGCCGTTGGTCAATTTGGAGAAATACAAATAATTGCAACAAATATCGATTATGCTTTGTTAGTACAAGCTGTTGATAGAGATTTTAATATCAACCGTCTCGAAAGATACCTAACTATTTGTTATTCATCGAAGGTAATTCCTATAATCGTTCTAACTAAAACAGACTTGATAAATGAACATATAAAAGCCGAAATTATTGAAAGTATAAATCATCGAATAAAAAACACAACAATTATTGCAATTAGCAATGAAACACACGATGGATATGAAGTCTTAAAACAGATAATTCAAAAGGGTAAAACTTATTGTATGCTGGGTTCTTCAGGAGTTGGAAAGTCAACATTATTGAATAATCTATCAGAAAAGAAAATAATGAAAACTGGTACAATTAGCCAAAGTAACAGTAAAGGTCGACATATTACTAGCCACAGGGAATTAATAGTTTTAGAGAATGGAGGAATACTCGTTGATAACCCGGGAATGAGAGAAGTTGGGATTGTAGATAATACCGATGGATTGGAAAATACTTTTGATGTAATACATAATATTTCTCGAAATTGTAAGTTCAAAGATTGTACACATACCAACGAAATAGGATGTTCAGTTCTTGAAGCAGTTGAAAATGGAGAAATAGATAAACGCTCATTAGATAATTTTCTAAAAATGGAGAAAGAGAAAAACCATTTTGAATCGACAATTGTTGAAAGACGGAAAAAAGATAAAGACTTTGGAAAGATGCTTAAAAACTACAAAAAAGATCCAAATAAGAATAAAATGTAAGTACATGATTCAAATAGATAACGACAAAAGATAATTGACATATCAGTTCAAAGTATCAGAATAATTATGTTATGAAACGTACAACGAAAAACTCAAGAGTTATACTTGCGAATGTTGAAACAATATATCAAGCATTCACAACTCCAACAGCAATTGAACAATGGCTTGCCCCTAGCAATATGAAAGGTAAAATACATTACTTTGATTTTAAAATCGGTGGTAGCTATTTCATGTCGTTATACTACCCTGGCACTGAAAAGGAATTAAGAGGGAAGACATCGGAAAACGAAGATAGATTTTCTGCAACATTTATTGGAATAATACCAAATAAAAAAATAGTTCAGTCTATCAAATTTGAATCTTCGATTAAAGACTTTATGGAAGAAATGATTATGGAAGTAAGCTTTGAACCATTAAACATAGGTACAAGAGTTACATTCTTTTTTAAAGATATTCCTATTGGTATTAGTATTAAAGATAACGAAGTCGGAACAATTTCTACCCTTGAGAAACTGGCACAATATGTTGAATTAATAAATAAAGATAAAAATGATACGATTTGAGAAATTTGAAACTGATGACTTTGGCAGATTAATAGCATGGATTACGAATGAGGAAGAAATGATTCTATTCAGTGGTCCTATTTTCAATTTCCCTCTAACAAAGGAACAACTCGAAAATTATATACATTGCGAAACTCGGTTAATTTACAAAGTAATTGATTCGACATCAAACGAAACCATTGGTCATGCTGAACTTAACAACATAGACTTGAAAAATAAAAATGCAAGAATTAGTCGCATATTAATTGGCAATAATTCGAACAGAAACAAAGGATTTGGCAAAGCAATTATAAAAGAACTGATTCATATTGGCTTTACCGAATTAGATCTTCATCGATTAGATTTGGCGGTTTTTGATTTCAATCAACAAGCAATACATTGTTACCAATCGTGTGGATTCGAAATAGAAGGAAAACTAAAAGACACCACTAAGTTTGAAAACGATTATTGGTCGATTTATACTATGAGTTTAATAAATACTTAATAATATAAATCGACCATCAATATCATGATGGGTTTATAATTACAATGTTGATTATTCCTCGTCAGTGTCGTCTTCTAAAACTTCGAGAATTGGCTCTTTAAATGCTTTGGTTGTGATGTATTTATCGAGACTTAATAACAGAGCTGGTAATACAATAATATTAAAGAATAAAGCAACAAAGAGTGTTACTGAAATTAAAAATCCTAAAGCTTTAGTACCTCCAAAAGCCGATAACATATAAATTGCAAAACCAATAACCAAAATAATCGAAGTATAAATCATGCTTATTCCAACCTCATCAATAGCATTTAAAACAGATTCTTTTATCGATAATTTCTTTTTCTTAAGCTCATATCTATAACGAGATAGAAAGAGAATGGCATTATCAACTGAAATACCCAATGCTACGCTAAAAACAATTATTGTCGATGGTTTTATTGGTATTTTAAAGAATCCCATAATTGCGGCAGTAACAAAAAGGGGAATAAGATTTACAAGCATGGCTATTCCAATCATTCGAAGTGATGTAAAAATAATAGCCATTAAAATTGAAATTAATACAATACCAATAATTATACTTTCCCATAAATTACTAATAAGGAATTCAGTTCCTTTAGTAAAAACAATACTATTTCCTGTGATGGCAACATCATATTCTTTTGCGGAAAAAATAGAATCTACCTTGGGTTTTATAATTTGTAAGATTCTATTCATTTCTTTCGAACCAACATCGGCCATTTGAATGCTAATACGAGTTTTTTGCATATTAGAATCGATAAATCCATGAAAGGCATTTTTCTTTGAACCAGAACCTTTTACGAATTTTCCAAGTTCATTTAATTCAAACGGAGGAGGAACCATATAGAATCGAGGTTCACCATTTTTATACATCTGATTGGCAAAACTAATAGCTTCGACTATAGAAACGGGACGAGAAAAGAACTTCGAAATAGAACTATCGTTTTTAATTTCCTTTTGAAGCTGTTTTATTTTATAAACAGTTTTTGCTCCATCTTTAAAAATACCGTTCTTTTCTTTTGTATCAATTGAAATTTCAAACGGCATAACTCCACCAGCATTTCGTTCAAAAAACTTCATGTCTTTGTAAATGCTATTATTTGGAGAAATATCATCGAGGAGTTTTCCCGAAACACTCATTTTTGTTACACCATAAATACACGCTGCTATAATAATCGCACTTATTATATATATAGCTTTGCGATAGTGAATAATCAAATGTTTTATACCATTTAGCATAAAATTAAGCGATTTCCGGTCGATATGGTTTAAATGTTTTTCTTTAGGAGCAGGTAAATAACTAAAAACAATTACCATAATAATTAATGACAGCACATATTCAATCATTATATTAATAGACGATACAATTCCAAATTCTTTGAGCATTGTATTCGATGTGAAAATAAAGGTTGCAAAACCCATTGCAGTAGTAGCGTTAGTTATAAAGGTTGCAAAACCAATACCCGAAACAACCCTCGAAATGGCTTTAATTTTGTTTCCATGATTCTTAAATTCTAAATGATATTTATTGACCTTATAAATGCAATTTTCAATGGCGATAATAATTACCAACGAAGGAAAAACACCAATTAAAATACTAATTTTATAACCAAAGAGCGAAACCGTTCCAAGAGCCCAAACTACACTTACAACAACTACAATCATTGATGTAAAAACAACTGGAAACGATTTATAAAAACCAACCATAATTAAAAACGATATAGCCAATGAAATAGCTATAAAAAGGAATAATTCATCTTGAATCATTTTGGTCATTACAGTTCGAATGTAAGGCAAACCAGAACAGTGAATTTCAACTTTTTGTTTTTTAGAATATTCTTCAACAAGAGCTTTTATATGCTTTACAATTGCAATACGACCTTTATCATTAAGTTTATTTTTGGCAAGTGTTATTCCTGTCATAAAACAATTCGTTTCTTTATTAAAGAGCAATCGGTCGTAAAATCGTATTGAATAAACCTTCTTTTTTAGGCTATCTAATTCTGATTGCGTTTGTGGATTTTGTTTTATTAATGGAAGAAAATCAAATTTTTGCAATGAATCGTTTTTCACTAACGAATAGATATTTGCAACCGAAAGTACATTTGCAATACCATCAATTTTTTGAATACTATCGCATAATGTTCTAAAGCTATTAAATCGAGATAATTCAAATAACGAAGAGTCCTGAAAACCAACAAAAATAACATTTCCATCTTCGCCAAAAACAGTTTTAAAGTTTTCGTATGTTGTAAAGTTTTTATCGTTTGTTGGTAACATTCGTGCCATCTCGTACGACATTTTTACCTTCGATGCTTCATACGCCATAAAACAAGTTGTAAAAAGCAATGTTATTAGAATCGCTAAACGATATCTAAGAATGTTTCTAGTTATATAATTCCACATTTTTTTGTTATAAATTGTATAAACTCGATTATTGTTCGAGATCAGTTTTACTGTTTTGTGTGTTAAAAATTTTAAATTAAAGTATTGAATGTATATTTGGGAATACTTCACTCAATTTTCTTAATTCTTTAATATGCTATTTTGTAAAAAGATAATATTTCAGAAACGACAATCCTACAAAGTAATAGATAAATATACTTTGTTTTAAAAGTATATAAACTTAAGATACTTCAATAAATTTAGTACGATACATTTACACAATGGTTTTACTCTACCCTACAACAGAAAATTTAGATGATTTAAATTTACGTTCATTAATACACATTACAGGAATGAGTGAACTATTGAACATCAAATTTTCTTCTTTGTTCCCTAATAATGGAAAATGCGACGAAGGATCTGATAAGATTAATATTAAATCGGCATTCACCTTTAAACTATATTTTATAATTTGATCCTCGAAACTTCCAGATGTCTCTTTATTTTCGACAATAATACTAGCAACAGAATATTTATCGAAAAACGCTTTTAACTGACGAAGTACATTTGTTACTTTTGTTTTGTTAGCTGCTATAGATTCAATCTTTGGAAAAAGATGGATTGTCGCTCCGGTTTCGCGAGCTAAAAGAATTGCCGATTCAGCTTTTTGACGATCTTCTGTATTAATATTTACGGGAAACACAATATTGTTAAATCCATCCATAACGGCATCATCTTGAACAACAATAACCGAAACTTTTGTACTGTCGATAACCTTCAAAGCATAGCTACCAACTATTTTTTGAAATCCTTTTTTTCCGTGCGTTCCAAGTATTATTAAGTCTGCATCGAATTCTTCGGCTACAGCATTTATTTCAGTAAAAATATCACCTTTACGTACAACGGGTATAATATTTACATCGGGATATTTATTCGATAAATCATTTATCAAGTCAATAGCTTGTGATTCAATATCACTAAAAAAAGAACCTATTTCATTCTCAACATTGGTATCTTTTGAAGCCTTTTCATCATTTGCAACAACATGAAGGACATATATCGAACCATCAAACGATTTTGAATATATTACTGCATGTCTAATTGCATTTTCGCAAGTTTCCGAAAAATCTGTCGGAACTAAAATACTCATCTTCTTCTTTTCTGTAGTATCCATAATTACATTTTTTACGTCCGATAAAAATACAGTTTTTTTACTTCTGTTTGCACAATAAATAATCATTATTGTATTAAAAATTTAATCAAAATCCTATGCTAATACTGAAGTTTATATAACTCAGCAGGTTCATCGTCATCGGCACCACATTGGTGAACTTTTATAAATAAACCTGGATATTTATACAGTATCATTAATCGCATTTTTCGAATATTACCGATTATTGAATTTGTTTTTTCATTCGTTATCGATCGTAAATTAGCATCAACAATATAATCTAATTTATTCCTTTTAATAAAGTTTAATGCACTATCGGGAAAGAATCCATAATCGTCTTTATTATTATTTTGAATGATGTGCATGTTTTCGGAATAAGGAATATTGGTATTTCGAAGCATGTTCATAAATGCAAGTTTCTGATTGTTTTCACATCCATAAACGAATTGCAAGTTTCCATCCTTACGAAATATAATAGCATCAAGATACAATCTCCATCGAAACAACGAATCTAAAGCATTATCCGATTGCAAATCACTCATTTGAATGATGGCAAATTGTCTGTTTGAATTCCGTAAACATGACTGAATAACAGTATCTACAGGTACTTCAAAAGGCTGAATTATTCCCACATAATTTCTGTTTGTATAGATATACGCAATCTCAGGTTTTCGTAATCCTATCGTTTTGTTTTTTTCAACAGAATCGGCAGTCCATTTACACATTTCAATGTAATGAACCCAATCGGGAGAATATCCATACAAATTATTTCCTTGTATATTTTGACTTAATGTTTCTTTATTTTCGATACTCTTTGCAATAGTATTATATAACGATAATACAACTAAAAGCATTAAAAATAAGACCAGAGTAAATTGATATTTTTGCAATTTTTCGTAATTCAAAAGCTCATTTAACGAAAAGCCTACGATTACAATAATAAGTGGACAAAACACTAAAACTAAACGCAATTGATCCCAACAAACTTGTTGGGTTATAAATGTTGCAGCCAGCGAAATACCAACGTACAAAAGGAGAAAGAATACTTTTTTATGTTTTAGATAAAGGAATACCGATAGAGCTATAAAAATGCTATAAAGCAAAATCGTTACAATCGAATGTGTGGTAGAATATTCATTTTTAAAACCAAGAATTATAAATAGATTCTTTGATAAATACAAATCGGAGTTTATCCAAAATCTTTTAATCAGTCCACCAAATGTTTCAAATCCAAGTGAGTTGTTGTATGGATCTTTGTATAATCCTTTTAGTAATTGACCTTCGAATCCTGCACTATGTTGATTCCAGCAAAACTGTTTATAAATAAGAAAGGGAATGTAAAAAATCAAAAAAGAGTAAATAGAATAAAGTACCTGTTTAAACTTTTTATTTAGAATTAAATAGAACACTGAACTAACTAAAATAGCTATTCCAATATTTCTTGTTATTACAAGTAAAAACATACACAATCCAAACAAAAGCCATCGTATCCAATCTTTTTTGTCAACCTTATTTTCTAAACTAAAAAACAACCATAAAGCACACGATTGAATAAACAAAAATATTGGTTCTGAAAACGTTTGACTTGCATGATATAATAACAATGAATTGGTTGAAAAAACAAACAATGTCAAAAACAAAACGGTGGGAGAAACAATCTTTTTTAATGCATAATAAAAAACGATAAGATGAGCTGTAATAAGTACCATTGAGATTACCTTAAATAAAAGAAGTTTCGCCCCAAACAGAAACATAAAAAAGCTCAAAAACATTGGATAAAACGATCCATGCCAGGTAGGAAACTCTTTCCCATCTAAAAACAATTTAGCTGCTAGAATATAACCAGAATCATCGCCAGCAATACTTACCTTTAAATCGAATAATAATATTGAAAAAAGAATAGATAGAAAAGCTATTAAGAATAGAAATAGTTTTTCTTTTTTAACGAAAAATGAATCGGTTTTTTGTAGAAATGAGGGTTTAGAATTCTCTAAAAATACACTTTTTTTAACTTGACTTGACATTATATATAAATAAACTATTTGTTATGATTTAATTGTATAACTAAGACAAATGTATTGTATGGATAAAATTGCCAATACCGTTACATATCATTTGAACCCCAATAGTTGCAACAATAAGTCCTGTAATTCTTATTAATGCATTCATGAAATTATACTTTGTAAGTATTCCCCCAATTCGTTTTGCATAAAGCATACAAACAAGATTTACAGCCAATGCAATTAGTATAGCTATAATTGTTGTGAGCTTTCCAAAATGTGCAGGAAATGTAACAGCCGCAGTAATTGTAGCAGGACCAGCTATCATGGGAATTGCAATTGGTACAGCCGATAAATCGTGTAAAGCTATATGTTTATCAATTTTTAATAACACGCCATTTTGTAAACCCGACAAACCATTAAAAGCAAGTACAGCACCGCAAGTTATTTGAAATGCATACAATTCTATTCGAAAAACATAGGTAAATATAAGTTCACCAAGTAAAAGGAATAAAATCAAAATAACTCCAGCAGTTAGAGTAGATTTAAGCGAAAGGTATTGTAATTGTTTATCATTAAATTGTTTCTGAAGGCTTGATAAAACCAGTATTTTATGAACAGGATTTATCAATACAAATAATGCAAGCGTGCAACTTAAAAGTAGGCTTAAAGTCATGATAAAACTGTTAATTTTTGAGTATCATTAAAGATTTAAATTGAGTTGTTCATTTAGAATTAAAACATGAAAGACTAATTACTTATCAAGAAGAAGTAATACCTCCACTTTTAATTTAGGTAAATGATTAATTACAATACTCCAAATCATATCATCAGAAATATTATCGTAAGCATGGGCAATTCGATTACGAGTTCCAATAATTCGCTTTGCATTTTCAATTGTAAAATTCGAATCTTTCTTAAGAATTCTATTTACAGCTTCACCTATAATTTCGATGTCTCTTTCAACAGCTCGTTTTGTCTTTATATCTTTACTATAATTTTCAAATAACATCGGTTTTTGCTCAAAATAGCTTTCAATCTCGGTTATTGATTGTAATATATCGTAGAGCCATGTTTTGATTTCATTATCCATAAATCAATTCTTTAGTTGAATCGATAGATTGACGTAGGTAAGGATTTTTAATTGCCTTATCTTCTAATAAATCGACGTCTCTTTTAAAAAGTTTTTCGAGTTCAAATTTCAAATCGAAATAATTGTCAGCATATTCATATACATCAATAGTTTTAAAATCGACAATCAAATCAATATCGCTATCGTTTCCAAATCGATTTGTTATTACCGAACCAAATGCAAACAACTTCCCAACTTTGTATTTTGCACACAGAGCAATAATGGATTCTTTATTATGTTCTAACACATTCATATTACAAATATAGTTATTTTGAAATATGAACGATTAGCTTTCAAAACAAAAAAAGGCTCGACAAATTGCCGAGCCTTTCCATGTATTAAATATTTCGAAGAATTATTTTGCTTGTGAAATAGCAACAGCTACAGCTACCGAAGCTCCAACCATTGGGTTATTTCCCATTCCAATTAATCCCATCATTTCAACGTGAGCAGGAACTGAAGAAGAACCAGCAAATTGAGCGTCAGAGTGCATACGTCCCATTGTATCTGTCATACCATAAGAAGCAGGACCTGCAGCCATGTTATCAGGATGTAGAGTACGTCCTGTACCACCACCAGAAGCTACTGAGAAGTATTTTTTACCTTGCTCAATACATTCTTTTTTGTATGTTCCAGCAACTGGATGTTGGAAACGTGTTGGGTTAGTTGAGTTACCTGTAATAGATACGTCAACACCTTCTTTATGCATGATTGCAACACCTTCGCGTACATCATCAGCACCATAGCAATTTACTTTTGCTTTGTCGCCTTTTGAATAAGATACACGTTTAACTTCTTTCACTTCGCCAGTAGCGTAGTCAAATTGAGTTTGAACGTAAGTAAATCCATTGATACGAGAAATGATTTGTGCAGCATCTTTACCTAAACCGTTAAGAATAACGCGAAGAGGCTCAGTACGAACGCGGTTTGCCGATTTAGCAATACCAATTGCACCTTCAGCAGCAGCAAACGACTCGTGACCAGCTAAGAAAGCGAAACATTTTGTTTCTTCTTTCAATAACATTGCAGCAAGATTACCATGTCCAATACCTACTTTACGATCGTCAGCTACCGAACCTGGGATACAAAATGCTTGTAAACCAATTCCTAATGTAGCAGCAATTGTAGCAGCATCTGTTTGTCCTTGTTTAATTGCAATAGCACCACCAACGATGTATGACCACATTGCATTTTCAAAAGCGATTGGTTGAATATCTTTTACAATATTGTAAACATCAACACCTTTATCATCGCATATTTTCTTTGCTTCTTCTAATGAAGCGATACCGTAAGAATTAAGAACTTTATTGATAGTGTTTATTCTACGGTCGTAACTTTCAAATAATTGAGCTTTATGTTCCATGATTATAGTCCTCCTTATTCTTTACGTGGGTCAATAACTTTAACTGCATCTTCCATACGTCCGTATTTGCCCGATGCTTTTTTAAGGGCTTCACCAGCTTCTGTGCCAGCTTTAATCATATCCATCATACGACCTAAGCTAACGAATTCGTAACCGATAATTTGGCTGTCAGCATCTAAACCAAGTTTAGTGATATAACCTTCTGCCATTTCTAAGTAACGAGGACCTTTAGCTACAGTTCCATATAATGTTCCTGTAACACCACGAAGACCTTTTCCTAAATCTTCAAGACCAGCACCAATTGGTAATCCACCTTCAGAAAAAGCAGTTTGTGTGCGACCATAAACGATTTGTAAGAATAATTCGCGCATTGCAACATTTATTGCATCGCAAACTAAGTCAGTATTTAATGCTTCAAGAATGGTTTTTCCTGGAAGAATTTCAGATGCCATAGCAG
>Ga0302292_1001819_pt1 | contig 13290 bp, 27 predicted proteins | sample III_Fen_N2_1_FD_194553 | JGI IMG/M metagenome (GOLD analysis project Ga0302292, IMG submission 194553) | Peat permafrost microbial communities from Stordalen Mire near Abisko, Sweden - III_Fen_N2_1 | ecosystem: Environmental > Terrestrial > Soil > Wetlands > Permafrost | place: Sweden: Abisko...
AGTGAAATAACAAAATATAAAAAAGAAGGATTTAGGATTGAAAAACTTTCAAGATGAAAAATATGAAATTTTCGCGCGGAGAAGATAATGACAAATTACAAAATTTAGGCATTGGTAAATTAGCCGCCATTAAACAATGGTTGGAAGATATGAGTATTAGACACTATGTAATAAATGATGATCTTACAATAGATGTAAACCAACAGGTATGTCTAGATTCTAAGGTTAATGGACATTTACCAGATTATATTCAATTTGGCGTCGTAAATAGTGCTTTTTTAATACGAAGTTGTAAACTCACTACATTAAAGGGATGTCCAACTTCATGCTCATCATTCTACTGTTCATATAACAATTTAACAAGTCTTGAATATTCTCCTGTCACTTGTTCAGTAACATTTAGTTGTGAATGGAATCTATTAAAATCTTTGGAGTATTTGCATCGTAACATCACAGCAAGAATTTATGCGGTAGATGGTAATGACATAGATCCAAAGGAGATAGGAAAATTACGTTCAAGAGGACTTTTTATTCAATAATTCCTCTTTTAACGAAACATCAAGTACAGTTTTGTATATAACTAGTATAGATAAATAATAAAATGAATAAGAATTTCTCACATAGTTATCGCCCCATCAATTTAGATTCACTCCCACAAGAGAGAAGTCTAGAGAATATTGATATGCATATTATGTGGAAAGGATTTTAAAGAATATTAGTTACAATATAACTAAATCCTTCCACCTAAAAAATGGAAGGATTTTTGTTTTTAATGACATTTTATAGTACCAATTCAAATAAAATGATTATATTTGCAATAAGAAATTAATTCTTTTAAACATGAATATAGGAGATGAGATAACAGTGTATGGCCAAAGCGCCAAAATTGTAGACATCAATGAGCTACATGCCGAAACGGTGATTGAGTTAGATCACGCAATTGTGGTTCCTTTTAAGGAATATACTAGAGATTATGTTTTTGAATCGGAGGTTTTAAAGAAATAAAATAGGAGAAACAAGTTATGGAAATCTGCAAGTACGTTAAGAGTTTAGAAGGTATCCCAGTTTATGAAAACAAACACATGGAACCCGGTCAAATTAAAGTATCCTTCCAAAGGATAACCGATGTAGTTCCAGATACCTTGCTTATAAGAATTGGTGAGGAAGAAACATGGCACAGACCAGCAACACTATCGGATGTACAATCCGTCTTCTGTAACTTCAGAGATGAAGACGAATACAAGAAGATTGCACAAACTGTGAAGATGAACTTCCGAATCTGATTAAAAGGGCGAGTTGTTGAAACTTGGTAAACAAGTCGGACTTAAAATCCGATGGCCATTAAGGTCTTGTGGGTTCGAGGCCCACACTCGCCACAACAAACGTTATTTGAAATGTTATAAAATAAAATGCCCGATTGGTGGAAATTGGCGAGACACGCTTGACTTAGGATCAAGTATCGAAAGGTGTGTAGGTTCGAGTCCTACATTAGGTACGCAAGACTGTTAGGATTTCATAGAGGTGGGTGCATACCATCGAGCATAGAAATTCAATTCACGGGGTGTAGGAAAGTTGGTAATCCGCCTGGTTTGGGACCAGGAGATCGTCAGTTCAAGTCTGGCCACTCCGACGGCATGATGACTGTTAGAATTTCATAGGACCATTAGGGAGGGAGCATAGAAATTCACACGGGGAGGCTGGTAAGTGGGTGAAATCAGCGGACTGTAAATCCGTCGCTTTGGCTATGTGGGTTCGAATCCCACCCATCCCACGAGTGAGACTGTTATAATTTCATAGAACCAAGAGGGAATCATAGAAATTAATTAAAATTTTTAAAGATGAAGAAACAACAATTAGGAGACAAGATTGTTAGAGGAAAAATAAATGATGCTGGTTTTCTAGTAGATAAGAAACAACCCGCAAAAGATTATAGAGTTATTGGTCTAAATCCTAATCTGAAACTTCAGGAAGTTTTTTATGTTAATGGATACCAAGAATTAGGAGAGATAGAGGAATTTGATTGGGAGATGACAAAGTTGTTACGACCAATGTTTCCTCCTGGGAGTTTTGTTAATTCTCTTTTCCCTGATAATGATTGGTCTCATATATGGGTTGGTAATTTTTAAAAATTAAATATGAAAACTTGGGAAACACGAAGTGGAGAATTTGTATCAGAAAAACCAAAGGAATATTTTGTTGCACTTGATGCACATGGTGAAAAAGTTTTTATAGGAGATAGAATGATCTGGAATAAAACTAAAAGTGAATTTAATGTAGATGAAACTACTTGGTTGTTTCAAATAAGATTATCAGTTCTAAAGAAAAAACATTAAAATAGCGGGGTGGAGAAGTTGGCATCTCATTGGGCTCATAACCCAAAGAACACAGGTTCGAGTCCTGTCCCCGCATCAAACTGGAGAAATGGGTGAGTGGTTTAAACCAGCTGTTTGCTAAACAGCCGATCCGGTGAAAAACGGATCCGGGAGTTCGAATCTCTCTTTCTCCGCCAGTGTTCCAATAAGGAACATTATAGATGGTCGGTTCGTCTAGTTGGTCAGGACGCCGGGTTTTCATCCCGGAAATTCATGGGTTCGACTCCCATACCGACTACCATTAAAAAATTATTTATGAGAAGTCCTAAAATTAAAAAGGAAAATTTAATCTATTGTTTGAAATGCCCGTTTACGGATGATATTCATTATATTGGTAAAAGTACATCAGGATTATTTCGTCCTGCTAGCCATCTATCGAAATCTCATTCACGAGAAATAAATGAATGGGTTGAAGATTTATCATTACTTGGGTATGTGCCAGTAATTTGTGTTTTGGAAGATAATATCATCATAGAAGAATTAGATAACCGTGAAAAATATTGGATACAAAAATTTTCAAAGGAAGGTTCTCTTCTATTAAATAAAACATTAACATACAAAGAAATTATCGAAATAAAGAAAAACAAAAATTTAAATGATGATACTACAAAATCTTTATTTATGAAGGAAGTTTCAGCTTTGTTAAAATCTAGAAGAAAGCTTTTACATTTAACACAACCTGAATTGTGTTCAAAATTAGGAATTGGATTGAAGTGGCTAAGAAAAATTGAAGCCGGCGAAAATAATGTAAGATTTGATTATTTAGAAAAACTAATGAATAATTTCGGCATAGAAATTAAATTAGAGAAGAAAAACTAAATTATATAGCAAAACTATATTTATGATAAAGAAATACGATGAATTATTAGAATCGATGGGGTTTAAGGAAAAAGATTTTGAAAAGTTGAATAAATATATTCATAACCACACAACCCATGAGATTAATGAAAGTTTATCAACTGTTGGTCAGAAAAATGAAACCACATTACATCTGGCGTTGATGACTTTATTAAAAGTGAACGATTTAGATAAAATAGTAGTTTTAGATGGGCCACACATATCAGAGGCACATAATATTGAGATCAAAATTTTTGAAGATATAAATGGTGATTTACCAAAAAATATTGTTGAGGATATTTTAAACCATGATATGGTTGAGCAAACTGTCAATATGATAAATGAAAAAACAAAATGTGGGGATTTCAATGTTTTTATCTTATTCAACAATAAATGGTTAGATGAAAAAGGATGTTTTCATGTTAATCATCGATACAAATAAAATAAATGGGCGATTAACTCAGTTGGTTAGAGTACGAAACTGATAATTTCGAAGTCCCTGGTTCGAACCCAGGATTGCCCACATGACCTGTGCAGATCTGTATACACGCAGACTAAGCTGTAGCAAAGGATGCTACTAATTGTATAGGTCTGACCTATTAAAATAAAGGTAATCAAGGACATATTCAAGGACATTTTGTCCTTGACATAAAAAAATTAAGAAAATGCAACTGTTAAAATTTAAGATCTTGTATTGTTGGATTTCAAAGCCATTAAATAATAAGGTGAAGGAAGTTCAGATCAATAAATATTTACACTTCTATCCTATGATAGATTTTAAAATTGATTTGCAACAATTTGACACAAACATACTTAACTTTTACATCGATCTATTTGGTCTTGTGAAGGTTGAGATATCAAAGTCTAAAAACACAGATCACGCCGGGTTTTGGTTCAATGTATCTATATTCGGATTAGATTCTACATATAGAATATATGATACTAGACATTGGGATCATGACAAGGAAACATGGGAGGTCTATGAAGATGAAGAATTAGTAATCACTAAATAAATTAAATTTTATGGCTTCAAAGAATAAGAAAAATAAGGAAAGAAATTGTTATAGTGATCATGGCATGGCGTTAAAGCAAAAAAATATGAAGATCAAACGTCTTCTTTATTTTAATGCATCAGTTAGAAATGAATTGAAAAGAAACATAGAATTATAATCTATACTTTAAATTTAAAGGTAAATAGATGAAAAACTAGGTACCGATAAATGAATCAAATATTAAACCTTCAAAAAGTAAAAAATGGAGAATTATAAATTTAAAAAGGGAGATAAAGTTTTACTACCTTTTAAGGAAAAAGGTAAGGTTGTAGATTTTCAGGAGATGATGTGGTTTACAAGATACTATGTTCAAATAACTGAATCTAACGGGTTTAATGATCTTGGGATAACTGTAGATTTTTTCCCTAAAGATATGACTTTGGATATTGGTGAAATACTTGTTGAAAGTAAAGAGGAAAAACCAAAAACATGGCAGACTTTAAAGGAAGGAGACCCAATTTATATCATACGATACGATCATTTAAAATTTCCAACTTTTATTGAATCATTCTTTGAAGAATCAAGATTAGAATCATATGGTTTAGTAATATCATATCATGATGAAAAGTTGGCAATGGATGAAAATTATGAAGGAACTGGTTATCATTTTTGTGTTGATTTGAATAATGTTGATGAAGATAAGTACTGCACATCTGATTCTTACACAGGTTTTTTTGCCAATCTAGATGCTGTTTACGCAGAAATTGACGATTTCAAGGTCAATTATATCGATAAACTTATAGCAAGTCATAAGACCATTCGTAAAAGGTTACATAATATTTTTAATACTGAAATGATTAAAAAGCTAAATGAATTGCCATAATTATGTACCAATTCAGATTTTATAGTTATATTTGCTAAATTTATTTAGAATATGGAAAGTATATACAATTCATATGGTAGATTAAAATCTAATAAATTAGATGATATAAAAGATGGAAATAGAGTTTCATTTTCATATAGAGAATCGATGAAATTAGATAATGTAAACAAAAATGTCTTAGTTTTATTATGGGGAATTTGGAATGATGGTCGAGTTGAATTTGATGATAAGAAAAAAACTATTGTCAGAACAAAGGAATGGTTAACACTTTTAGACGATTAATATGGATAGGATAATTTTAAGAGATGTTGTTGATGGATCATATTCAACATTGGATGGAACAACCCTGTATAAGATTCTTAAACCATATTTTGAAAAAAATGAAAGTGTCGAATTATCGATGATGGGTTTTACTCCAATGAGTACATCGTTTTTTAATGTTTCATTTGGTGATCTTAAAAGAGAATATGGAATTGAAAAGTATAATTATATCTTAAAATTTATATTCATAACGAAATTTCAAGTTGATATGATTAAAAAATATTTCATAATGAAAACAAAAGAGAAAAAACGACCTATAATTCTAACAGACGAAATTTCAAAGGTAACTGGAGAATTTAAGTGTGTTGATTGCGATAATGAAGAGTTAAACGGTTGGAGTTCTCATTGTAGAACATGTGGGATGCCCATAGTATATTAATAATATATTAAAAATTAAAAATATGACAGTAACAGTTTCTTTTATTAAAGGCGCACCGAAAACAATTGAAGATGTATCCGAATGTACGTATGGTGTACGTATGGTATTTATTAGATTAAATAATGGTAACAGATTCTCTTTTTCTTTGTCAGAAGTTTTTATGATTTTTGAAGAATTATAAAATTAATTATTAGTTTTTAAAATGAAAAAGAAATATGATATGTTCTAGGTAAAATAATCCTAGAACAAATGAAAGTAAATTGTAGAAAAATTGTGCCGCATTATAGAACATCTGTGGCAAAGGAAGAGTTGGATAGTAGAAATTACCGCATTTTAACGACGATCGATCCGGATCCTTATCCAGATGATTATATAAATGCATACCGTCCAAGACCGTTCAGATGGAAAAGAAAACGACTATTGATGTGGGAAGTCAGAATGTATAGGACATGGAAACACAATAGGCGAAACCAATGGAAGGAAAAGTTCTTTGAATAATAATGGTGAGGTGGCCGAGTGGCTTAAGGCAGCTGCTTTGAAAGCAGCAGACCATGCAAGTGGTCCGTGGGTTCGAATCCTACCCTCACCGCACAATGGTGTGTTGGCTCAGTTGGTTAGAGTTCCTGACTGTCACTCAGGAGATCACGGGTTCGAGTCCCGTACATACCGCAAAAATACAAAGGCTGGATAGCCGAGTGGTAAGGCACCAAACTGTTAATTTGGGCATCGCAAGTTCGATCCTTGCTCCAGCCGCATTTGATACCTTAATACAAAGGGTTATTTGCTCAATTTAAGCACAGATATATAATAGAAAATACTCTATTATGTATATTTGTAAAAATTGCGGTAAAGAATTTTTGACAATAAAATCATATGCTGGGCATATGAGTGGGCATTCAAGAAAACCTGTATTATCAAAAAAAGAAATTCTTAAAGTAGATAAAAAACATATCTGTAAATTTTGTGATAAAGAATATCCATCTGGCCCTTTATTAGGAAATCATACTAGATTGTGTAAGTTGAATCCAAAATACGATGATATAATATGTAAAATGAAATTGGCCTCTAAAAATAGAAAGCCGATAAGCGTTAAAACAAGAGTTTCTATTTCAGAAGGTTTAAAATTAGCACACAAAGAAGGTAGAGCATGGAACATAGGTATGAGTAGATGGAATAATAAACACTCATACCCGGAAAAATTTTTCGCTGAAGTAATTAATAATGAATTTAATGATAAAAATTTTACACAAGAATATTCTATCGGTATTTATTCTTTAGATTTTGCTTGGGTTCATAAAAAGAAAGTAATAGAAATAGATGGTGATCAACATCAAAGATTCATTGAATATAAAGATCGAGACGTTAGAAAAGATGAGTTATTAGTTAATGAAGGATGGCAGGTTTTACGTATTATTTGGAAAGATATGTATAAAAATACAAAATTAGAAATTCAAAAGTGCAAAGAATTTATTGATGACATTAATTTTGATCATGAAAAATATATTCATTTAAAAAATATAGAAAGCGAAAATGAATTAGAAATAAAATTAAATAAAGAAAAAGCAAAACAAGTAATTAAAGATACTGAAATTAAAAACATAGAATTATTAAAAGAAAAATTATCATTATCAAAAATTGAATTTTCAAAATTTGGATGGGTAGGTAAAGCTGCATTAATTATTAATGTTCACCCAAGTTATGTTAATAGATGGATGAAAAAACATATGTTAGAATTTTATGATAAAAAATGTTTTAAAAAAATAAAATTGAGATGAGAAAACTAATATTTGATGTTGTTGAACCAGCTGGTTCAGTTTTAATCGATCTAAAAGAAGAATTGGGTATTTTATGTAATTATACATATACAACATTATGGACTGTTGGAATTTCATAGATTATTAAAAGAGCATAGAAATTCATTTTAATATTAATTAACAGTAAATTTTTTAAAAACCATTAAATTAAATTAAAGTATGAAGAAGTTTTTTATTTTAGGAATGATGCTATTTTTATTAGCAGTTGTGTCTTGTACTAAACAAGATGATATCGTTACTCCGGTCGTTAAGACGGGTAAGATGTTGCTTCCTCAGGTTTCCTTAGTTCAAGGATCTGAACTTATTACAAAAGATGCAGACATCAATTCTTTGGATTCGTTGAGGTACGAATTTTATGTTAAAGGTCCTAACGTTGGTGGAAATTCAGGAACATGGGTTCTTGCAGAAGACGGGCTTTATAAAGATGGATCGGCAGCCCAAGTTAATAATTCGCCTATTTGGGAAGTTGGTTATCCAAACAACTGCACAACATGTTTCATCGAGGTACCTTTGAATATTGCAACGAGAGTAGTTGTAAAAGGCATCAAAAATCATGTAACGTTGTATTATGGTATTTTCGAAACGGCTGGTTGGACATTGACAAACATTGGAAATGTTAACATCAATTTGTTTGAAGCTAATTCTCGATTACTATTAGATCTTTCGGATGTGATCAAGAATACCAATTTTAATTTTTATTTTAAATTTACCGGAAGCGTCAATCCTGTTGATTTTAACGGAATTGTTAATACCACAACGCCGTGGCAATTTAATGCTACTAGGGATTATCATACCTTTGGTTCTTTGTCACCACTTTCATCCGGATTCTCACATGTAATTGAAGTTAATGGTAAAGGAATTCCTAATTCGACACCGGAATACAAAATTGATGGAGTTGTAACAACTATCACATCAACAACTCCTGTTATTGTATTATTAGGACAGCAATCTTCATCTAATTTCAAAGCAGAATATTCAATTACCCGAAAAGATGGAGTGGTTGTAAAATCTTTATCAACAGTTACATCTATTCAAAACACACCTACATCTGGAAGTGGATTCTCTTTTATGAATTGGCTTCAAGCAGGATATAACTTTAATGTTAAATTTCTTGCAGATCCTCAGCAATTAGGTAACGGATGTTTCGTTGGAACGTTGATTAACAACACAACTGTTAACGGAACCGTAACACTGTAAAAATTATGAAAACATCGATATTGATGGTATTGTTACTATTAATATGCCTTGCGAGTAATGGTCAAGAATTAAGTCAAGAGCAGAAGCCCATTAACGTTTTATCGATGGGCTTCGGCAAAGACTTTATAAGCGGAGAGGCTTTAATTAATGCGAATTTCATTATTCATAATGCATACGCTTCATATTCCTTGTCAATTGATAATTCAGTCAAAAGTTATGATGTTGGTTGGACATTCAATCAAAAGGAATTAAAAGGGTTCTATTTAATACCTACACTTGGTGTTACAGTGATAAGTAAAAATGATGTGTCCAGATATTATATCGAAACTTTGCCAAATACGAATATTGATATTACGATTGGTGTTGATGGTAAAAATGTAGTGACAGATGTAAAAAATTCAAACGGAAACATCGTTGGTGATATAGCAAGAGAAAATTATCAAAATAGGAATCATCCTAATATTGGTTTATTTGTGGGATATCGATTTGATGATGGTCTTACATTATTTTTAAAGGGTATGAACAATTCGATAGGTTTCGGAATGGGGTTTATAGTAAATTAAGATAATATGAATAAAAATAATCTTGGTTATTTAGGTACTTTTATTTCATTTTTATTATTGGGCATTTCCGGTGCAGATATGATGGGAAGGAGAGTATTTACGAATCATTTAGAAATTGGATGGTCTGCTTGGACATTTTGGATCAGTATAATAATATTGTTGATTGCTTTATATTTATTGTTTGATGATAAAGATAACATTTCATTTAAATAGGGATCATGAAAAAAATAAAGATTTCTTATTATTGTTTAGTTAGATGGATTATCAAGTGGTGTGTTTTCAAACCTCTCTACAGAATTCAGTGTTTGTTAGATTGTGGAAAATTGCATAAACCAAGCGGTTTAACATCGGTTAGATTTAAATGGTTATTGCATCTGAATTACAAAATTGGAACAATGATGTTGTTTTATGGTAAATAATGATGATTATATCGAAAAAATAGCTTATATTTGCCTTATAAATTAATGCGCCTGTATCACACCGTCCTTCTAAGGCGGAGTAGTGTAATGGATCGATGTGGGTTCGAGTCCCACCTGGCGTTCAAATATTAGTAATTCGACCTTTTACAATAACTATTAAGTTTTATATACTGTCCGCAGATATATTAATAAACAATCAACAAAGATTAATGGTTGGATGAAAAAAAATATGTTAGAATTTTATAATGAAAAATGTTTTAAACGAAATAAACATGACACTATATGATAAATATGAGATTGCAAGAAACAATTTCATGCATTTCGCATTAAGGACAAGCTATGGATCTGGAGATGGATTCAGAAAAACCGATACATTCGAAGAAAGAAAATATTGTTGTGAAATGGCAAATAAATGGGATAAAATAATTAAAGAATTAAGAGAAAAAATTATACAGTCTGCTAGCTCAATTGGATAGAGCATCTGATTACGGATCAGAAGGTTTTGGGTTCGAATCCCAAGTGGACTACTGTGTTAGTAGCTCAGTTGGTAGAGCACCACTGATCTATAAATAAGGAAGATTTTAGTTCAAATTTTTCATGAATATATAAAGATAAAACATGAAAAATTGTGAATGTTGTAATAACGAACATGATGGAAGTTATGGATATGGAAGATTTTGTTCAATGAAATGTGCTAGATGTTTTAGTACTAAAAAGAATCGTTCTTTGATAAATGAAAAGATCAGTATATTAAGGAAATTACAAAAACACCCAGATGTTATAAAAATTTGTAAACAATGTCATAAAGAATTTGTGGTTTATTGGTATAGACGAACTCACACATTTTGTTCAAATTCTTGTGCGTCTTCAAACAGAAATATTGGGAAAAAATGTTCAGATTACCAAAAAAATAAAATAAGTAATAGCGTATTACAAAATTATAAAGATGGTAAAAAAGTATATGGAGGTTTTACAAAATGGTATACTTATAAAGATTTAAAAGTACAAGGAATATTTGAATTACGAACATGTAAAATTTTAGATACGTAGCAAGAATTAAAATTAATTAAAAATTGGGAATATACAAATGATAGAATTTCTTATATAGGAGAAGATGGTAATAAACATATGTATTTACTTGATTTTAAAATATTAAATAATGATAATTCAGAATATTACATTGAAGTTAAAGGATTTAAAACCAAAAAAGATGATTTAAAATGGTTTGCGGCAAAAGAACAAGGATTATCGTTAAAAATTTGGTTTAATAAAGAAATAATTGAAAATGAAAAAGCTCTGGCGGTCATGGGTTCAAATCCCATCTAACACCCTTTTAAATAAAAAATCAATATGCGACAAGCTTCAGCAGCGGCCACCAGTGGATTTATATCATTTTTAAAAGGCGGTCAAAAAGAAGATAATCCTTATAATACAGAAGTTGAATATAAGGACTGGATGGCTGGTTTTAGAAATGGTGAAACTGCTTCCGTTGATGAAATAAATATGTTCAAATGGATTTATTCTTGGTAGATAACATTAAAATAAAATAAGGATGGCAAAGTACGAAAAATATTATGATTTTTATGAAGGAGTTGTAGAATTAAATCTCATTAAAATGACCCGTAAGAGATATACAATGGGATGGTTATCATATATGGTTAAGGATACTAAATATCTGTCTGAGGAAGGATATCGTGTGAAAGATAGAGACGGTAATACATGGTGGATAACTGAAAAGGAAAAATTGGATCAATTTGAAAAAGTACAAACAGTTTAAATTAAATTTATGAATAGATTTTTTTTAACAAAACACGAATGGCATGATGACGGTTATGGATTTAGAGGTTTTTATCTTTCTATGATGGTGTATTATAAAGATTGTTTTGGAAGGAATAGGAAAAAATATACTTACATATCTAATATATCTGAAAGGGATGCATTTGAAATGAAACTGATAACTGAATCTGAATTGATAGATGCTGCATTTGCTACATATCTTGAAAGAAGAGAGAAATCAAAGGAACAAAGAAACTTTAATAGAAAGATGAAAAAACTTAAAGCTAAAATTCCTTATGAGTGAAAAATATTTTAATGAACAGACAGCAGTTGGTGACGTAGCTGAAAAATCGTTTGAAGCTTCATTAAGACATTTCTTACCTGGAAAAAATATTGTATATAGATGGGTAGATCCTAGAGATTTATTTGAACGTAAAAAATATGATGTCGGAGTTACTATATACAACATTGGTGGTGATGCTATTGACTATCCTGAATTTTTAGTAGAGATAAAAAATGATGTGAGAAGTTTGTCACCTCCTTATAATTTTGGTGTAGAATTTAAACATTATAATGCTCCATCTGGAATTGTTACAACAGAATCAGAGTACTGGGTCATATTATCTGGCGATGCATTTCATTGGTTTTTAACAGAAGAATTAAGACGATTTGCTTTAGATGAAACTAAAAATTGGAGAGAATATAGAAATGATTCAGGTAACACAATTAAATTGATACCTATTGTTGAGATGGTAAAGATAGAAAAATACACAATGAAAAAATATATATAATGACAATATCTAATAATGATAAACATAATATTGCGATTACAGCATATTTTAAGTTTTTAAAGGAAACATTACCTGGATTTAAAAATTATCAATCTTGGGCAGGAGGATATGTGTCATATCACGATATGACTAATAAATATTGGATTTTGATAATAAATGACGAAAGAAGTTTATCATCTGGAAAACTGGCCTATCCAATATCTAAATTAAAAAATACAGAGGCAGATTTCATTATTAGTAAATCAGGTAATTTATTTTATAAAGCAGATAAAAATAAATTACAAAATCTTTTAAAAGATGATCATCCAAAAGACAATAATTTTCACACTATTAGTATAAAAAAATTAAAAGATTTAAATATAATAGAAATATTTGATATTAATACAAATAAAAAAATATGGCCAGCGAATTCTTTATTTTAAAGGTTATGATTATTTTCATTCTCATTAGATCTATTTTTCATACATAAAGTGCACAATAATGCTCTTTTGATTTGTATTTGAAACAATCACTTATTATTTTAAGGTAAAAGTGCATCGAAATACACTTTATGATAGTAACTATTTTATTTAAATATTCTCATTTTTATATGAGTTTGTTAAAATAAATAGTTACTTTTACAAATAATAAATTAGCATTATGAAAAGGTTACAGGAAAAGATTGTCACGAAGGAAGATTTCAAGTATATGATGGAAATACTTTCTGAAAGAGTTAAAACTAATAAGTCGATAACCGATAATGGAATGTTAGATGGTATGATAATTGGTTTGATGCTAACTACAGAATTTACTGAAGATCTATTTTTAGGAAAAGAACTTGGTAGGGTGCTGGATGGAACAATGCAAAAACTTGAACAAATAGCAATCTGGTCTCTCAATAATCATGATCAATTAGATAAATTATTATGAAACTTACATCAAGAAAAGCATACGAATTTATAGATAT
>Ga0302292_1001820_pt1 | contig 13289 bp, 13 predicted proteins | sample III_Fen_N2_1_FD_194553 | JGI IMG/M metagenome (GOLD analysis project Ga0302292, IMG submission 194553) | Peat permafrost microbial communities from Stordalen Mire near Abisko, Sweden - III_Fen_N2_1 | ecosystem: Environmental > Terrestrial > Soil > Wetlands > Permafrost | place: Sweden: Abisko...
TAAAAAGCGTTGAATCTTCAGCCGAATAAAACAAAAAACACGCCCTAAAGCGTGTTCCCTGTGTTAAACCTAACCTGATTGTTTATTTATTGCTTTATGAAGCGCTTTTGTAAACCTGTTGCTGTTTGCAGGATATAAACTCCAGCTGTCAGCTGTTCAATATTCCAAACCGTTTTGCCGGTTAATGTGCGTGTTTCCAATACTTGTCCTAGTGCATTCAACAAACTGATTTCTACTGTTTCAGCGTTGCTTATTGAAATGGTTATTTCCGTTTTCGCCGGATTCGGGTACAATTCATACATCACAGCTCCCGATTCGGAAATACCTACTGCTCCACCTTGCATGATAACAGGCGCAGAAGTAGCCGAACAACCATTTGCGTCTGTCACAGTAACGGTATATGATCCGTCACCATGAGTGGCAGTTTCCAACGAAGTAGCTGTTTCACCTGGCAACGAATTTCCGTCTAAGTTCCATTGAATGCTTAAGTTGGTTGTAATGGATAATACGGAACCATTGGCTGTAATAGTTGGCGCAGTTGGTGGTTGATACGTACAGGTATTTTGCCCTACAATACGCGCGTCGGTGGATAATAAATCGGTGAAAACGGTCCAATCACTGCATACACCTTTCAAACGGAACGATAACCACGGATCGAGTAAATCAAACACAATGTCTTGTTGTTCGGCACGCTGAATGGTCATGTTTCCTCCGGAAGTACTTTCACCGAAATCACAAGCCCAGTTGGAGTTGGCGTAATAACAATGTCCGCCACCGGTAATGGCTACAAATTGTTTGCAAACCGAAGCCGGAACAGCGTTGAAGATCGGAATGTGATGATCTGCCGGAGGCGTTACGGCATCTTCGGTACCGGAAAAAACAAGGGTTGGAGCTGTAACATTGGCTGCCGCGGCAATTGCAGACGGATCGGTTTCGGCCGGAGCCATGCCAACTACTGCGTCGAACGAACTCAGCGCATCACCTGCAGCCAAGAAGGTTGATCCTCCGCCCATGGAATGTCCCATAACGCCTGTTTTTCCATTCCATTTATTAAAGAAAACACTGTTGGAATTGGCAGCAAGTGCTTCCATTTTATCGGCTACGATTACAAGATCTTTTCCGAAATCGGCGTGAACCGGACTAGCACTGCCTTCCGTCCGGGGAAACACCAGAATATATCCCAGCGGAGCGTAATGTTCCCAAATGTTCTGGTAAGCGTCCCAAGCCATGAAAAACCCATGTCCAAAGACAATTACCGGAAATGTTCCACTGGCAACCTGAGCATCTACTCCAGCCGACGTTGCGGGATAATACACTTCGCATTGAATTTGTCTTCCGGCTCCTCCACCCGATCCGTAACCTCCTGTTCGTGCGGGATCGTTAAACGTAATAGTGGTTGAACCAACCGAAAATTGGGAATAACCGGTACCCAGGAAAATAAGGCACACGATGAGTAGTAGTAAGCGGGGTGCTTTCATAGTGTAATAAGAGTTTCAATTGTTTAGCGGAACAAATATCAGTGACCTTCTGTTCATTTCGAGCTGTTTTTAGATAAACGGTACTGAAAAACGGATAAACGGAAATTTTAACTTAAAAGTTATTTTTGTAACGTAATGTTTTATAATATTCTCATTTGAAAAACAAATTAACCGATGACCAAATCAGCCAGATGTGCTAAATTCGACACGAAAACAGATTAATACATGAAAATCGATCAACTATCCTTCTTTATTATTCCAATTCTTTCTATCCTGATTTCTGCGTGTGATCAAAAAAACAACGAAGGCTTACCCGAAATTGTTCTTCCAAGCGTTCCTAGAGAAATCTGTGATACAAACTCCATTTGGCGAAACCATAACGATCTAGATAGTTGCTCTTTTTACTCCGAAGATCAGCGTTGTGAAGTGTTACAAGGTCATATGAGAATTATAGCAAATCTTTATAAAGGCGCACTGGAAAAAGAGGTGTTTGAAGGTACTCTTTCAAGCAGATGGTTTGAGATAGACGAATCAACAATTCGATATTATAAACCCAATGGAGAATTAGCAGATGAAGGAGAATGCCACTGCAAAAATGGGACATTAACAGTAAAGTGGAAAGAACGATTTCATAGACCAATACAATATCTAATTCACTTCAATTCTAGAGATACAGTAGAATTACGGTATTTTGATTATCCCTATGATTTAAATACATTCCAATACGATTCGACTAAAAGAGCCAATAACCCAACCAAAATTTTGGGCGTTCTGAAAAGATGAAAACTATCCTAAAAGAAAAACATTTTAGACAACGTTTTTATCCCTTTCTCCTCTTATCTTTAAGCAATTAAATTAGCACATGAAAAAAGTTCGATATTCCACATTCATAGCTCTTGCGTGTTTGGCTGTTACAGCTTGCAGTGAAGAGCCTTCCACCGAAACTACTGCTACTGCCGATGGTGTTGTGGTAGATCGTTTCGCCGATATTCAGGTATTGCGTTACGACCTCACCGGTTGGGATAAATTGTCGCTTGATCAGAAAAAACTAGTGTATTACCTTTCGCAAGCAGGTTTGGCGGGTCGCGATATTATTTACGATCAAAACAATGCTTACAACCTCGAAATCCGGAAAGCATTGGAGAAAATTGCCGAGAATTACACCGGTGACAAAACAACCGAATCGTGGAAAGCGCTGGAAACCTATAGTAAACAAGTGTGGTTTTCCAATGGAATTCACCACCATTACAGCATGGATAAAATCAAGCCCGGGTTTGACAAAGCATATTTCAATGAAGTGCTAAAAGAAAGTAAAGCTACCGTTTCGAAAGAAGGTTTGGAAGCTATTTTCAGTACCAGTAAGTTCATGAAACGCAAGGTGAAAGATGCCAATGTAGACATGATTCAGGCTTCGGCGAATAACTTTTACGGCGAAGGCGTTACCCAACAAGCGGTGGAAGATTTCTACAACGAACGCATTGATGTGAACGACCCTAAACCGATCGAATACGGCTTGAACTCTACCCTTATCTTAAAAGACGGAAAGTTGTTTGAAGACGTGTGGAAATCGGGTGGTAAATACGGCAAAGCGATTGATAAAATCACTTACTGGTTAAAAGAAGCTGTTGGTGTAGCCGAAAACGATGAACAGGCAAACGCATTGATAAAACTGATCGAATTTTACGAAACCGGTGATTTGAAGGTGTGGGACGAATACAACGTCTTGTGGGCCGCCGCCACCAAAGGCGATATCGATTACATCAACGGATTTATTGAAACCTACGGCGATGCGCTTGGCAAACGCGGAACGTATGAATCGGTGGTGCAAATCAACGATTTTGAAGCTTCCAAACGCATGAAAGTGGTGGCAGACAACGCACAGTGGTTCGAAGACAATTCACCTTTGATGCCGGAACACAAGAAGAAAAAAGTGGTCGGTGTAAGTTACAAAGTGGTGCAAGCCGCCAGCGAATCGGGTGATGCAGCTCCTTCTACTCCAATTGGCGTAAACTTGCCGAACAACAACTGGATCAGAGAAGATTACGGTTCCAAATCGGTTTCGTTAGGAAACATTATTGAAGCGTATGAAAAAGCCGGCGGACCTTCGTTGGTAGAAGAATTTGCCCACGATCAGGAAGAAATAGACCGCGCTAAAAAATACGGAGCTATTGCCGGAAAAATGCACACTGCTTTGCACGAAGTGGTTGGTCACGCCAGCGGACAAATCAACAAAGGTGTTGGTCAACCTTCTGAAACCTTGAAAAACTACGCTTCGACGTTGGAAGAAGCCCGTGCCGATTTGGTGGGATTGTACTACATCATGGATCAGAAATTGGTTGACCTTGGTTTGATCGAATCATTGGAAGTTGGCAAAGCCGAATACGACGGTTACATCCGCAACGGAATGATGACTCAGTTGCAACGTCTGGAGCTAGGTCAGAATGTGGAAGAAGAACACATGCAGAACCGTCAGTTGGTAGCTTCGTGGGTATTTGAGAAAGGGAAAGCTGCGAATGTGATTACCAAAGTATCACGCAACGGCAAAACGTATTACGATATCAAAGACTACAAGAAACTCCGCACGTTGTTTGGTGAATTGTTGCGCGAAATTCAACGCATCACCTCTGAAGGAGATTTGAACGCGGGTAAAAAATTGGTAGAAACTTACGGAGTGAAAGTGGACAAAGCCATTCACAAAGAAGTCTTAAAACGCGTAAAACCGTTGAACCTAGCTCCGTACAATGGATTCGTTTATCCTGTTTTTGTGCCGGTAACCAATAAAAAAGGTGAAATCACCGACATTCGCATCGAGAACAAACAATCGTTTTTGGAGCAGATGTTGTTTTATGGGAAAACCTATAGTTTCCTTTAACAGAACCAAATTTAGAAACTCAAAAACTTAAAAACTTAAGAACTAAAACAGTTTTTGAGTTTTTAAGTTTCTGAGTTTTCTCCCTGTTGTAACTCTTTCGAATGAACTATCTCGGACACCTTTACTTATCGGGCAACGATACCGAATTGATGCAAGCCAACCTTTACGGCGACTTCATCAAGGGTTCCAACCTGTCTGAATTGGATCCGGCAATTGAGCGCGGTATACGGCTGCACCGTTCCATTGATCATTTCATCGACCATCACCAAGTGATTCATGAACTGCTTCCTGTGTTGAGAGCCGATCTTCCGAAAGTTGCAGGAATTGCCATTGATATTTACTTCGACCATTTATTGGCAAAAAATTGGTTGACCTTTCACCCGCAACCACTTACGGATTATTTAACCGCTGTTTACAATAATCTGAATACCAGCGATAAACGATACAATCCGTCGTATTTACTGTTTCTGGAACGCTTGGTACAACACCGATGGATCAACCATTATCCTACCTTGGATGCCATTGACCGGATGTCGAAAAACGTCAGTTCACAGCTTTCTTTTCCAAATCAACTGCTGAATGGAAAATCGGTCTTTCTAATCCACGAAAAAGTCATAAGCGATGCGTTCTTCGACTATATGTGGTCAGCCAATGAACATTTTTTAACTGAAAAATTGAGAATATTGTCGTAATTTGCAGTGCATAAAAAATTGAATGACACTTCAAAAAGGCTACATAACATTTTGCTTTTCGCTGGTTTTGACCGGTGTTTTTTTGCTACAAACTGCTTGCGGATCAGACGCAGACGATGCCCGTAAACGTCCGCTCAGCACCAACGACAACGATCTTCCCGGCATTCTGAAAAAAGGAAAATTGCGTGTCTTGGCCGAAAACTCTTCTACGTCTTACTTCATTTACAAAGGCAAACGCATGGGCTTCGAATATGAGCTATTGCGCGAGTTTGCCGAAGATTTGGGTGTGGAACTGGAAATTGTTACCGTAAACGATCTCAATGAAATGAACCAGCGCCTCAACGATGGCGAAGGTGATTTGATTGCCTGTAATTATGCCGTAACACGCGATCGTCAGGATGTGATTAATTTTTCGCGACCGTTTTACCAAACCAATCAGGTATTGATTCAACGCAAGCAAGACACTACCAAAGAAGTTTCTGCCGAAGCCTGGAAAAAATACCACGTAGCCGATCCATTGCAGTTAGCCAAAAAGAAAGTAGATGTTTGGAAAAACTCAAGCTACTACGACCGATTGGTGAACCTGCAAGACGAAATCGGTGAAACGATCTACATCCGCCCTACGCAAGGCAATCAAAGTGTGGAAGAATTGATTGAAATGGTAGCCGATGGCGCCATTGATTATACTGTTGCCGAACGAAACGTAGCGCAGATCAACGAAAAGTTTTACGACAACCTCGATGTGAGTTTGGCCATTTCGTTCAAACAAAACATTGCCTTCGGTTTGCGGAAAGACGCTCCTTTGCTCAAAAAACGCATCGACGTTTGGTTGACGAAATTCATGAAAAAAGAAGCGTTCCGTTTCATCAAGCGCAAGTATTTTGATCCGTACAAACAAACTACCGGAACCACGGTCAATTATGCGATCAGCAAAGGCGGACTATCACCTTTTGACCACATCATGAAAGCCGAGGCACAGAAATACGGTTTCGACTGGCGCTTATTGGCCGCTATTATTTACCACGAAAGTAAATTCAATCCGAATGCGCGCGCTTTTGGTGGTGCTTATGGAATGATGCAATTCATGCCGGGAACAGGCCCGAAATTCGGGGTCTACCCTTCTTCAACTCCCGAAGTGCAAATTCGCGGCGGTATGAAGTACATCGATAAGATCGACAAAATGTGGCACGACATTGCCGACCCGATGGAACGCAACAAATTCATCCTTGCCAGCTACAACGCCGGTGCCGGACACATCAAAGACGCACAAAAACTGGCCGCCAAGCGCGGTCTCAACCCGAAAATCTGGGAAGACAACGTCGAAAAAATGGTTATGAACCTCGGTAAACGCGAATACTATTCCGATCCTGTGGTTTCTTCCGGCGCACTCCGCGGAACGATTACCTACAAATACGTACGTGGGATTATGGCGCGGTATGCAAGTTATAAGTCGATGTTTTAACGATTTACATTCTTCCTGAAGTCCCGTAGGGACGTAATATCATACCACGAATGTCAACTCTTAACATCAGTCAGCCTTAGAATGACGAAATACCATAACACGAATAGCAACTCTAACTGTCCGTCCCGTAGGGACGTAATATGGTAAAACCAGCCTACACTACAATCATCCGCCCGCCTCAGGCGGGGCGGGACTATATAACACACAACAACTATCTCACCCTGCCACAAACCGGCCATGTCATTTGATCATCATTTTCAGAAAAACCGACCCCGACCAACTACCATTCAACTATTTTTACTACTATTGAACCAACAATAACTACAAGACAAACTCACCAGCGTTAGCGGGTGGAGTATTCACGGATAAGGCGGATTTTTCAAGGGAAAATGAGAACTGATTGTTGAAATTATTAGTCGGTAGTAACTATACTAGACCAAATAGAGGTAAATCAGAATTTTAAAATGGAAAAAATAATTAAAGAAATTAGTGAAAAAGCTTTCATTCCTTTGTACAACATTTCTAAAAGTGGAGCAAAACAAATAAAAGAATTCAATATAAATTGTTCTGAATTAGACGACTTTAATCATATAGACATTAGAGATTCCGAAAAATATAAATTAATGTTTTCGGACCTAAAAGAAATGGTTGGACCATGTTTATGTTTTTTTGAAATAACTTCAGACAATTTAACATCTGAGATAATTGACAAAATCAAGGATTACTCTTTTACTGAAGGTTCAAAAGCCATTCCAGCAATAAAGAAAAAAATTCCAGAAAGCAATGTGCTTTATGTAGGAAAAGTTAAAAGCAGTTTTTGGGGTAGACTAATTCAACATTTAGGATTCTACAAAGTCAATAGAACTCAAGGTCTTCAATTATACTATTGGGCAAAAGAACTCAACTTAAGTCTGAAATTAACTGTTATGGAATTTGAAAATGAAATGGTTGATTTAATGGAGGTATTAGAAAATGAAATGGCTAAACATTTGAAGCCGATTTTGGGTAAACATAAATAGTCAACGAACTGAAAAGATAAAATCATTATGGAAGGAAAAATAGACAACGAGCGATTTAGGCAATTTACTTATCGTTATCATTTTGACTACATTTCTCATGAGTTAAAAGATATTGAAGCTTTCATTGAATCCACTGACAAATTTTTAGCAGATAATTTACAAAACAATAAAAAACTTGCTGACGAACCAGAGCAAACTAACCCAAGACTTCATCCAGAAATTCAATTTGGAAGTATTTTCCCTGACATTCTTTGGCAAACTACTTTTCTTCATTCTTACTTTCGATTGGAATCGGCTTTAGACCAAATTTGCAAAAACATTCAGCAGTCTGAAGATTATAAAGTAGGGCTATCTGATTTTGCTGGAAATGGTATTTTTAGAGCCTCTGTTTATCTTAAAAAAGTTTGCGCTATTAGCGAGCCTTTTTCAGACAATTGTTGGGGTAAGCTTAATGACTACAATAAACTAAGGAACATTTTCGTACATGGGGAACCAGTGATTGATAGAAAAAAAGCCGTTGAATTAGCAAAACGAAATGAAGGTCTACTAATTGCTCCAATTGATATCGATAAGATTGCACTTCGCTTTTCGAAGGAATTTAACCTTAAAGCCCTTCAGACAATTGATAGTTTTTTTCAAATTTTAAAAAAAGAACTTCAAAAGAACATTAGTCAAACTTAGGAATACTTACCACCGCAGACTTTGCAATAACTTGACGAATGATGATAAGTTTTCGTTTTTAAATTGAGGTCAGCTGTAAAAAAACCACCTTCACGAAGTCTTAATAAGTTAGTAGTTAAAGTACTTTTAAAACACAACATGGAACTAGCAAAACTTATAATCTCGCTTCTAACCCCACTCATTGTTTTAATTCTAGGATTACGATTAAGTAAAAAACTTGAACGCAATAGACTTGGTGTGTTAAAAGAAAAAGAGTGGCAAGTGAAATGGGCGGATTTGTTTTTCAATGAAGCATTAGAATTTAACAATAATATATCAATAATTGTTTGTGCTTTATTTGATTTGCAAATCGCAAAACCTAACTCTGAAAAAGAAAATGAACTAAACATACAGATTTTAAAAAGTGGGAATACAATAAGAGAAACTGAATGGAATATTCAAAATTACTCACAGTTTGCAGTAATTAATAATCCAACAATGATCGAAAAACAATCGGCATTAATTCATAAACTGGAAGACATTATGGTTAATAAAAAAGGCGATTTAGAAGAATTGCGAAAACTTCAATTTGAATATAACCAAATCGTTAAAAAAGTACACAGTGAAATAATGAACAGCACAAAATAAGTTGGCAACACAATGCAACTAACTCTCCTACAAAGTAATATTCCCCTTATTTTTACCGCATGCAACAACTCATTGTAATTGTAAGGTGCACATTATAGCTCAATAACTAAATCGTCATAATATAACCCAACCAAATGCAACTAATCAGACCCGACATGATTCCACTAATTTCAGTATTTATAATACTGTTTTTAGCCATCGTTGGAATAACCGGTTTAATGATATTGCAAAGCGGAATCAAATCCTTGCGCCAAAATAAGAGAACCGCAAGCACAATTGGCAAACTCGCGTTGGGTAGTTTAAGTGTAGCCTTTGTGCTCTACAATTGGATTGGCTATCAGTTGATTTTTTATGAAAATGAACAATTAATTATCGGAGAATACAGAAGTCTAACAACTTATGATGTATTGAAAGTGAACCCGGATAATACTTGGGAACTAAAAGGAAATCCCGAACTATCGTGCAAACGCGGAACGTGGGAATATATTATGTCGGAAGATTGGTGTTATTGGAACTTTGAATCAGAAAACATGAGGTGTAATACTCAAGACTGTTCGCCACAGACAATCGTCTTTAAAAATCAGCAATTAACATTTGAGCGGATAAAGTAGCGCGAACCAGTAATTAGGAAAATGGTTTATGTTTGTATTCAAGAAAAATACAACTCCAGCTGGCTGAAAAACCTTATAATTTATCGATGAAAACAAAACGCATATTCGTATTAATGATTCTCCTTACGCTATTTGGATGTGGAGAAAGTATCGAAAAGCTCAAAAAGACGGAAGAAATCGTTAAAAAAATTGATGCAGAAAAAGAGGGGGATTTTTTCATTCAAGCAAGTATCGAAGAAAAAGAAAGTCATCTAATTGTGACGTTGAAACATGAGCTCTACCAAGCCTATTATACAGGAGCATTGTATGATATCATTCTGGAGTTGCACCGGCAAAAGATTCATTACGATGATTATAAAATTAAAAGTCAGGGTGGAAAAGTTGTATGGAGCGTTACCGATTCAGAAATTGAGCAATTTACAAAAACCATTGATGAATCTAAAAAACTCATTCAAATTCTTGAAAAGAAGGAATATATAACGTTTCTTGATCATACCAATTTCAATGCATTAGGCATTTCAGATTCAGCTTTTCTTGCTCAGGTCACCCAAAACCCAATCTATCCCAACACGGAATATAAGGGATTCTCAATGTTAGAGAAAGAATTCAATGGTGTGAAAAAGAAGTTAATGTACGTTTTCTTTTTGAATGCTGAACAGAAGCAGAATCTCATTGTTCTTTCTACTGAAGATCAATTGGTTTATGGGTTGGAGTATTGAATCTCTAAACATTATTTCGTGAAATCAGAGTGTCCAATCTGCGAAACAGAGCTTATTTCAAGAAAAGTGTCGCCCTGTATGAATTGCGGCGGAAACAATGAAGAACCAAGCCATTATCGTACACATAAATTTACTGAATACGAGGTTTATTTTGATCAGCGATTGATTCTCTGTGACTTTTGCGATGTAGATTTTAGCTCTTACGATGCCACCTATTTTGGATTTAAAACAGGGAAAAGAATTGGGTTAAATGATTTCAATTTTGTAAAAGAAATCACAAATAAGGAATTGTACTTTGATCACTTTTGTCCTAAATGTCTTCACAGAAAACCATTTTTGGAGTTTATTAAAAAATGTAGAATTGAAAATGAAAAGCTCGACAATAAGTGAAATTAAAAGTCAACAGATGAGCTGCTTTGCAAAGCATTAGTTAAACAACAAGAAGACAATGATTCATGATCCACGACAAAATCCCATTCATCGCTGTAAAATCAGAAGTTGAACGCATTCTTTCACTGTCGACAACAGACCATTGGGAGTTAGTCCCTGATAGCATCAATAAACATGCGAACAGTGCAGGAATTGAACTTCAATGGACTAAAATTGATTGGTGGTCATCATTTGAATATGGGCACCAAGATGTTTCCAATGAAGCATTTTTCAATGTTTTATTTCCATTGTTCATACCAAGCGATAACCATGTCATTATTGTAACAGATGAGTGCTTTGAAGACCAATCAGCCTATTCATTTAACTTTCAAGATTTGCCTGAATTTGTAGCGAATCGTTATCCTGAGATTCATCAAATGGATTTTTTTCAACCGCACGATTTCCTGTTTATCTTTCCAATTGACGGATTGTTGATCGCTTTACACCACGAAGGTTTTGTCACGCACTACCAAAACCCTCAACACTGTTGAGAGAAAAACAAACCAATTACTAATGATTCTTGAAAGTAAGCAAATGAAAAACCTTAGCGTCAGACATTATCTTGAGATCTATACAACGAGAAAAGAAATGCAAGAGAAAGGTATAACTCATCCAAATGAACAAGTCAAACAATTCACAAATGAACTTGTAGAAAAACTACAGAAGTTACCCTTGGACGGTGAAATTATTTTGAAAGACAAATCATTTTTTGACATTTCCGGGAACTTAATCTTGAAATTTCCTGATTGATCGAGAAAAATCTAAGGTTGACTTCCTCCACTTTCTCACCCAACCCCTCCTCCAAAACAATATTCCCCCTATTTTTACCGCATGCAACAACTCATTGTGATTGAAGGTGCTACTGCAAGTGGTAAAACGGATCTTGGAGTTGCGTTGGCGCAGCACCTGAATACGGTGGTCATTTCGGCCGATTCGCGCCAGTTTTAAAAAGAAATTGCCATTGGTACCGCCAAACCGGCGTTGGATCGGTTAATAATCCAAACTCACAAACTACAACTTAACCAAGAAAATCGAGTAATCTAAATGATCGACAAAGACTTCCTAAGACCCTCAACACTGCTGAGAGAAATTGTATACTTCTCCAACCAACTCCCATTCATCCTTTTTTATTTATCCTCTTTTGAGTAAATAAGCCAAAACATCAACTAATAATTCTAAAATCTTCAAAAGATGCATTAATAAGCATTTTTAAAACTACTTATTTATACTATATTTGTTTATATAAACTATTATATGAGCAATTTTAATCTTATTCCAACGGAAAAAATAATAGAACGGTTACGCTACGAAAACCCTTGGTGGGTAACCAAACAAATACCTGAAGCATATAGTTCGATGTCTAAACGCTTGTATTTCGATTTGTTTTTTCCATTCGTACAGGAAAAGAATGTAAGAAGAGCTGTAGTGTTAATGGGGCCTAGACGCGTAGGAAAAACAGTTATGTTATTCCATAGCATTGATGAATTACTAAAAGACCAAGCAAGTCCACAACAAATTTTCTTCGTAGGAATCGATAATCCCATTTATGTTCATCTGAGTTTAGAAGATCTCTTAACTCTTTGTAAAAACTCACTGAATCTATCCAATCTAGATGGTTGCTATGTCTTTTTCGATGAAATACAATACTTAAAAGATTGGGAACGTCATCTGAAGGTGTTGGTAGATTCTTATCCCAACACTAAATTTATTGTATCGGGTTCGGCAGCAGCAGCGTTAAAATGGCACAGCACTGAAAGCGGTGCCGGAAGATTTACCGATTTTATGCTGCCTCCACTTACATTTCAGGAGTACATTCATTTAAAAAAAATGGACCACTTAATTTATAATGGAACTATTGATTATGCTGAAAAGTCAATTCCCTATTGCCTCACACACGATATAAAAACACTCAACAGGGAGTTTGTAAACTACTTGAATTTTGGCGGATATCCAGAAGTGGTTTTGTCAGAAAAAATACAAAGTGATATGGGGAGGTATGTAAAAAATGATATCGTGGATAAAGTATTATTGAGAGATTTACCAAGTCTATACGGTATAAAAGATGTTCAGGAGTTAAACCGTTTCTTTACCTACCTGGCCTACAATACAGGCAACGAATTTTCGTATGAAACAATGTCAAGAGAAAGCAGCATACAAAAAGAAACGCTCAAAAAATATTTAGAATATTTAGAATCAGCTTTCCTTATAAAAGTATTAAACAAGGTAGATGCGAATGCAAAACGCCTAAAAAGGGTCACCAGTTTTAAAGTCTATTTAACAAATCCATCGTTACGAACAGCCTTGTTCTCTCCTATTACGGAAACGGATAGTGAAATGGGAAACATGGTAGAAACAGCCGTACTTTCGCAATGGATGCACCGTGAAAAACTAGATTTAACCTATGCCCGTTGGAAAGATGGAAGAAACGAAGGTGAAGTAGATTTGGTTTTAGTAGATGATAAAAGATATAAACCGGTTTGGGGTGTAGAGATCAAATGGAGCAATCGCTATTTTGAAAAACCGCAAGAATTGAAAAGTTTAATTCATTTTTGCAAGACAAATATGTTTCAAACAGCCTTGGTTACCTCAATTGATCGATTAGGTGTTCAAAAAGTAAATGACTTACAATTTTCATTTTTACCAGCTTCTGTTTACAGTTATAATATCGGTGATATAACTTTAAAAATGAAAAACACCAT
>Ga0302292_1001822_pt1 | contig 13284 bp, 13 predicted proteins | sample III_Fen_N2_1_FD_194553 | JGI IMG/M metagenome (GOLD analysis project Ga0302292, IMG submission 194553) | Peat permafrost microbial communities from Stordalen Mire near Abisko, Sweden - III_Fen_N2_1 | ecosystem: Environmental > Terrestrial > Soil > Wetlands > Permafrost | place: Sweden: Abisko...
AGATAAAAGCAAAAAAGGCGGCTACCTATGTAACCGCCTCTTTAAAGATTATGATGGGTGGTGTTGTTTATGGTTGTGTTACCGTATTCATCTGAAGAGTTACAGCTGTTTGAGCCAGCATTCTTCCGTTGATTGAAGCGCCGGTCTGTAAATTAATACCTGTCTGGCTTAAGATGTTTCCTTCAAAATGGCTGGTTGTACCTAAGGTAACTGCGCCAGAGGTCTGCCAGAATATATTTTTTGCCTGTGCTCCACCTGCAAGAGTGATTCTAACTGCAGAGCTCATTTTAAGAGTTCCTGCCACCTGGAAGATCCACACATCGGTAGAACTACCTGAAATGGTAATATCAGTTGGGATAACTACAGCGCTTGTGAATTTATAAAGACCAGCGGTAAGAGTTTTGCCTCCAATGTTACCGGCGCCCAGATTCAAAAAATCAGGGTTCGAACGTCCTGCTGCATCAGTATAGGCTGTTTGCATATTGCTTACTGCTGTGGTTAACCTGCTGGCGTTAGTTACGCGGCATGGTAGTGGACCTGCAGCATCAACGGTATAGATTGTTCCGCTTACTTCTGCACATTTTAATAGTATAGCAGCTCCTGTAATTGGACTCGAACCAATATCGCCGGTAACTGCAGATTTATAAACATCGGTAATTCCGGTTTTAGACAGAATCTCGAATTCGCCTGCAACGCCAAGATTCACTACTTTTAAGGCACCTGACTGAGGTTTAATTTCACCTTTTTTCAGATCTGAAGTCATATTAGACGATAAGACGGATGCAGTTGAAACTGAAGACATCGATGGATCGTATGAACTATCCAAACTTTTACTGCAACCATAAACTAAACCTGCTAATACGATAGCAGCAACCGGAATTATTTTATAAAATTTCATGATTAGATATTAAATGGTGACTTCATTGTCACGATGTAAAGGTGCGGCCTTTAATCGGGGGGAAAGTTACATAACTCTGTGTAAAGCTTGCAAAATTCACAGGTTATGGGCGAGTGGGTTGTAATAGTTGTAATGGTTGTAGTGGTTGTAATGGTTGTAATGGTTGTAATGGTTGTAATTCAATGGTCATTCATAGTAGTTTAGTATTTTTATAAGATAGATAAGATTAAAATTGCGAGGGCTGATCGAAGTTACTTAGCATAGCTCAATTACAAACACAGGGACTAAGATTTAATAAAAAGTGAGATTATTTAAAATACATACCTGAATATTCTTTCTAAAAACACTTCACTAAGACAATGTCATATGATCCTTTAGTTGCCACGAGACGATTAATGACAATGAATGACTGTATAATGACCATTAAATGACTTTGGTAAAATCTCGGATATTCATCAATTATAGAGACATAAAAAAGAGTATTGTCTCCCAATTGGCAGGCAATACTCTTTTTGATCCGATAATCGGTTTGGACGTTACATCCGATCCATATACCAGCTCAGGGCTTTTTCCATCTTCTTGTACTCGAAGATAGAGCTAATGATTTTTTGAAGCCGTAGAAAAGCGGTTTCGCTTTTGACCACATAATCGTAAGCCTTGTGATGCATACAATCGACTGCAACTTCGATGCTGTCCTGTGAAGATAAGATCACCACCGGTATGCCTGTATTGATTTCCCTGATCATATCCAGGGTTTGTATACCGTTAATGGCGACGGGATCGATGCCATCCAGGTAATAGTCCAGAATGATCACATCAGGCGAGTGTGACAAATTTAAGAGGCACATTTCGCCCGTTGCGTAGGTCTCAATGTCGAAATCGGCATGATTGAGAAAATCGATTTCAAGTGATTTTAAGAATACCACATCGTCATCGACCAGGAAGAGTTTTATTTTTTCAGTATTCATTGTTTTCTGTTTTTAATCTTCGTATATTCTTCTTGTAATTCTTCACAGGCCTGCGAACAAACCGTTTCGAGCTGATTTACCATTTCGGGTATTCCATCTAATTGTAATTGGGTGCTGGCATATTCCTGGACCTTTTTGGCCATGTTTTCGAAATCGACATGGATTCCCATGATCGAAAAGGAGGGAATCATTTTATGGACCGCTGAGTACAAGGTCTTCCAATCTTTTTCCTGCATGCCTTTTTTCATGGCATCGATTAAAGGGGGAGTCTGAGCCAGATAAAGCGAAATCATTTCCATCATCAGGACAGGATTTGATTTTGTACGTTGAATTAAATATTGCAGGTCGGTGCGTTTCAATTTTATCACCTCACTAATCGCTTCAACTACAACTTCTTTCGCTGGTACATTCTTTTTTACCAGGCCAACTATTTTTGAGTATAATAATTTTTCGTCGACCGGCTTTGAAATGTAATCATCCATGCCAACAAAGCGGCATTTCTCCAGATCAACCGTTGTCACATCGGCCGTTAAGGCAATAATGGGGATGTTCGAGTTCATGGTATGCCGGATGTAATCGGTAGCCTCAAAACCATTCATTTCAGGCATCTGCAAGTCCATTAATATAATATCGTAAGTGTTGGTTTTTAGCTTTTCGATGGCTATTTTGCCGTTGTCGGCTATATCGCGTTCAAATCCGAAATCATCCAACAGGGTTTTCATCAACAACTGGTTTAGGGGAATATCTTCGACCACCAATACTTTGATGTCTTTAATATCTGGATCCAATTCCATCACTCCTAAATCCAATTGAGCGTCAGCTTTTGTTTTCGGGAAACTTAATACAAATCCAAAAGTTGAGCCCACATCAATTTTACTTGTCACACTTATAGTGCCACCCTGTGCTTCTACCAATTGCTTAACAATAGCCAATCCTAATCCTGTCCCTCCATACAACCGGGAAGTTCCGCTGGAAGCCTGCTGGAAATTTTCAAAGATCTTACAGATCTTCTCTTCCGATATACCAATCCCGGTATCTTTGACTGAAAATTCGATGGTGACATTGTTTTCATCTTCATCGATTAAACGCACACTTACAACAATTTTACCCTTATTGGTAAACTTCACGGCATTACTGACCAGATTCAAAATGATCTGGTGTAAACGCACGGGGTCACCCACCAATACCTCAGGTATTTTACCATCGTATTCCTTAATCAATACGATATTCTTTTCCCTGATTTTCGATTCAAATAAATGGAGCATGGCTGCCAGGGAGACTGCCATTTTAAAGGGTATCTGCTCAAATATCATCTTACCTGCATCGACTTTGGCCAGATCGAGTATGTCGTTGATGAGCACAATCAATGCGTCGCCGCTCAATTTTATAGCCTGGAGATATTCCTTTTGACGGACTGAAAAATCAGTTTTCAGCAACACTTTGGTGAAACCAATAATCGCATTCATAGGAGTACGAATCTCGTGGCTCATGTTCGACAAAAACTGCTGTTTCGATTTCACTGCATTTTCGGCTACCCTGGTGGCCTCTTCGGCTTTGGATTTTGCTTCTTCAGCAATCCCCACGGCCAGTTCGGCAAATACTATCGCTTCGGTTAATTCTCCCGCAATTCTTTTTTGTTCGGTAACATCTCTGGCGACAATGACCACCCCAAGTACATTTCCACGGTCGTCTTTATAAACCGAACCGTTGAATAATACGTCGGTCAGTTTGCCATTTTTATGCCGAAGCGTTAATGGAGAATCTGCAACCGATCCGTTGGCAAATACTTCGAGGTAAACATCGCGCGCCATTTCAGGGTCAGTGAAATAATCGAAGAAATCGGTCCCTGTAAGTTCATCCCGGGTCATTCCTGTAATGTTCACCAATGCCTCATTCATATCGGTGATCTTGCCTTCGGTACTGATAGTAATCAAGGGGTCAAGACTGGCTTCGATCAGACTGAGCGAATATTTGGAGAGTAATTTCTGGGCGGTAACATCCCTGGCAACAATCACTACACCCAATACTTTACCATTTTCATCTTTATAAACTGAACCGTTGAATAATACGTCGGTTAGCTTTCCATCTTTGTGCCGGAGTGTAAGCGGTGAATCGGCGACCGATCCTTTTGCAAACACTTCTTCGTAAACTTCGCGTGCCATTTCAGGTTCGGTGAAGTAATCAAGAAAGTCGGTACCTGTAAGTTCATGGCGGGTCAGGCCGGTAATTTGTGTCAACGCTTCGTTCATATCGGTGATCTTTCCTGCCGGGTTGATCGTAATCAGTGGATCACGACTCGCTTCGATAAGGCTGAGAGAATACTGTGAAGCTAATTTTAAAGACTTACTGATAGCTTCAAGTTCTATATTTGCGATCTCGCCTTTCTCTTTTTCACCGATTTGATATACCAGTTCGTTGTCAGAAAGGATTAACTCTTCTGCACGTTTTTCCTTTTCTTCATTCTGGAAAACAAGTTCTTTGTCTGCAATAACTAATTCTGCAGCACGTTTCTTTTTCTCACCGGTTTGAAATACAAGTTCTTTATTGGCAATGACTAATTCTGCTGCACGTTTTTCCTTCTCTTCGTTTTGGAAGACAAGCTCTTTATTGGCAAGCGTTAACTCGTCAGCACGCTTTCCCTTTTCTTGATTTTGAAAAAGAAGTTCTTTGTTGGCAATGATTAACTCTGCTTCACGATTTTCCTTTTCATCATTCTGAAAAGCAAGTTCTTTGTTGGCTATTATTAGCTCGGCAGCACGCTTTTCTTTTTCATCATTCTGGAAAGCAAGCTCCTTGTTGGCAATAATCAATTCAGCTGCACGCTTTTCTTTTTCATCATTCTGGAAGGCAAGCTCCTTGTTGGCAATGATCAATTCAGCTGCACGTTTTTCTTTTTCATCGTTCTGAAAGGCAAGTTCTTTATTGGCAATGATTAATTCTGCAGCACGTTTTTCTTTCTCTTTATTTTGAAAATCAAGTTCTTTGTTAGCTACAAATAACTCTGCAGCTCGCTTTTCTTTCTCCTTATTTTGAAAAATAAGTTCTCTGTTGGCAATGATTAACTCATCTGCACGCTTTTCCTTTTCATCGTTCTGAAAGGCAAGCTCCTGGTTGGCAAGAATTAATTCTTTTGCGCGTTTTTCTTTTTCATTGTTTTGAAAGACAAATTCCTTGTTGGCTATATTTAGTTCTGCCTCCCGCTTTTCTTTCTCATCGTTTTGAAAGGCAAGTTCCTTGTTGGCAATGATTAACTCGGATTCAGCCTTTTTACGCTTAATCTCAAGATCATATTCATGAATGGCTCGTTTAATTGCAGGAACCAATCGTACAAGTTTGTCTTTAAGCACGTAATCCGTTGCACCGTTTAACATCGTGCCAATAGCAGCATCTTCCCCAATTTTTCCTGAAACAAAAAGGAATGGTAAATTTGGATATTTTTCTCTTGAAACCTTTAATGCCTCGTTTCCATTGTAATTAGGCAGGCTGAAGTCTGATAATATAATGTCAATATCTTCTGTTTCCAGGATATTCAGAAAATTCTTCTGGTCGTCAACCAGGAAATATTCGTATTTGATTGCTCCGCTTTCAAGAGCTGTCAGGATCAATTCCGAATCTTTTACTGAATCTTCCAGATGAAGTATTTTTATTTTTTTATTCATAGGTGCAGAAGATGATATTTTCAGGTGATCCAGTCTGTCTTTAATCAAATTACTGGCATATTGTGATTCATGCAATTTTGTTTTTTCCATCTCATTCCTTCTTAATACTGCTTCAAATCATCGAATGCTTAATTAATTGGCTCTTGAGGTACCGACGTCTTCAAGCGGACTTCGTCTCTTATCCTTCAATTGTTTAAAATGTGATGGTGAAAGGCCGGTAACTTTTTTAAACTGATTGGATAAATGAGCTACACTGCTATAATTCATTTTCCAGGCAATTTCGGTAATGTTTTGTTCCCCATAAATAAGCAGTTCCTTAATCCGCTCAATCTTGTGCGAGATAATGAATTGCTCAATGGTTGTCCCCTGTACTTCCGAAAATAAATTAGCCAGATAGGTATAGTCATGGTTCATTTTCTCGCTCAGGTAAGTTGAGAAATTGGTTTTGATCATTTCATCGCTGTTGTGAACCATATCAACAATGGTATTCTTTATTTTTTCAATGAGCATGGATCGTTTATCATCCATTAATTCAAAGCCATTCTCGAACAAGGCATTTTTAACCTGTTCCCTCATTTCGGGAGAGATGTTTTCCATGATCTCCACCTCACCCAGATCAACCACCATAAAATGTAGCCCGAGTTTCTTCAACTCTTCTTTAACCGCTATCTTACAGCGGTTGCTGACCATGTATTTGATATATAATTTCAAATGTTTATGCTTTAGTCGACAGCAAAGGTGCATAACTTAAAGCACAATTGAGTTACACTTTAAAATTTAATATTTATATAATTCACACATTTTGAGTAGCTTATTTAAGGTTATTGGTCAATTTTCGGTGGTGCTCAGTTTGATGCACCAAATTCAAATAACTTTTCAGATGCTATTTGATTTGAATATGAATAACTCATAAGGTAAAAACAGCCAATTCATCGCTCGTATTGCGTTTATCCGATGTAGGAATACACTCCTCTCCCATCGGAAAAATGACCTTCAAACGAAAAATACTTTAAGCGACATATCTTAATCCTTACCCTCCCCCGGGTCGGGTTTACGATGGTGTAAAGGAACGATGGTGTAAAAATGGGAAGATAATCAGGTGTGAGTTTCCCAAAATATAGCAGAGAAATTGGAGTAAATACGAATTGTATGAATTGGGGCGTCATCCCAAATAATGATCCAGGCGTCATCCCGAATTTATTTCGGGATCCCCTTATGCACAGGAGAGGATGAAACAATCCCGGTAGCCATCGGGACCGAATAAGGCAGGATGACAGACAGGACGAGGTCAGCAAGAATCAGGACTTTTAACAGAACCTGTTTTTCAAACTTCATCGATTGTCTCTTCACTCAGTTCTTCGGCCTCCACTATGGCTAGTTCGGCCAGATCACTATAAACCCGCGCCAGAATCGTAATTTCCTGGTCGGTTTTTACTTCGGCACTGATAACGGCATTATTGGCTGTTTCGTGCGAGGCGACCAGTTCATTTACCTTTAAATGCAGCGAAGCTGAGAATCGGTTGAATGATTTTTGAATAATAAACATACTTAGAAAAGTAACTCCAAGAATTACATCTCCAATGCAATAATGGATGTCCTGGGCATAAAACCGCTTGTTTAAAAGCCAGTATATGACGGTACACAAGGCGATAATGAAGGTGATTGAATTGCTCAGTATGGCATTGGCCATGGAGGTGAGTTTCTCAAACCCTCTTTCGGTATGACGGTAAAACTCTTTAAAAGTCATCAGATGGATTTCTTTTTATCACGTACAATGATCACCACTCCGCCAACAAGCAACACCGCTCCAACGACCGGAGACCAATGGACTGGGTGATTCTTATTATGATTTATTTCGATCGGACCTAAATCGACCACTTTTTCTGAGGTTACAATATTGAAACCTGTATAGATAATCATCATTAAACCGATCACGGCAATTACTATTCCTAATATTCTCATACACAGTGTTTTATTTATTTTCAGGAATGTTCGTTTATTTACTTGTGATCGTAAGTAAAATCACAGCTATTCATTTTTATTATCTGCTGTTTTTTGCCGAAAGGAACATCACTAAACTGATAAAGAAACGTTCTCAGGCAGGCAGATTAAAATAGGGAGTACTTCTGCATTTCAGAACATACGAATCAACCTGCAAATTTCAGCTCTCGTCACACGGGAATGAAATTTACAGGGTGAAAATCTTATTTATCCAGCTTAAAGAATCCTTCGTCCTTCTATAATCCTTAAGATGATAGCAATGATTGCAATAACAAGCAGAACATGAATGAGACCGCCTGCGCTATAACCAACAAATCCGATGAGCCATAGAATAATCAATACGACTGCAACGAGGTAAAGTAAATTTCCCATGATAGTTTATCTAAGTGTAAAACAATAAGAATGATTTATATTATTAATTAGTCGCCGATGAAGCATTGGAAGGCTTATAGCAGGAGGATTAACAGCAATACGATAAGTAAAGCTGCTCCAACGGAAATATACACCCCATTGTGACCCCCTTCAACATACGTGGTTTCACTATTCATTCTTCCTTCGCTTCTGATTGAGCGTATTTCATTTCTCAGCTCTTTCCTTTCGGAAGAAGCAAGTGAGGCTTTATCCATAGTCTTGATTTCGTTTAACCTGACTTCCGCAGTGTTTGGTTCTGTTGATTTAACAGCTGCTTCAGTAGATATTATAACCGGTTTGGCATCTGTTGCTGCTTTCATTGATATTGAACTAAGCAATAACAGGGAGAATGCAGGAATAAAACAAAGAGTTAGCTTTCTCATGTTGAAAATCTTTTTCAGTGAATGTTTTATCACTACACAAAGATTGCAACAATGCAAGACATCGGCGTTACATAATTTCGGAGAAAACTTACATCATTCACACATTGCTGACCACACTGGCTTTCCTGATTCTGAGACTGCGAAAGAAAGTAGGAGTCAACCCGGTGATTTTCTTGAATTGGCTTGATAAATGGGCTACACTGGAATAGTTAAGCCGGTATGATATTTCGGTAAGACTAAGTTCATCATGGATAAGCATCTCTTTTACCCGTTCAATTTTATGAATGATAATATAATGCTCAATGGTTAGACCTGTTGATTCTGAAAAGATATTTGCCAGATAGGTGTAGTCATGATTAAGCTTTTTGCTGATGTAGTCGGAAAAATTAATCCTGGGTATTTCTTCGGCATACAAAACCAGATCGATGATGGAGTTTTTTATACTTTCAACCAAAATGGCTTTTTGATCTTCCATTAACTCAAGTCCGTATCTTGACAATCCGATACTAAGTTGATTGCGTTGCTCCTTGGTAATATCTTCCCTGATCTCTACTTCTCCTAAGTCAATTAGGATGAAATGAAGGCCCAGTTTATTCAGCTGATCTCTCACCACCGACTTACACCGGTTACTGACCATATATTTGATGAAGAGTTTCAATTTATACTTCGTAAATGGTGTCTCTCCCGGCGTGCAGATGGGTCCTTATTGAAAAAACTAAATTCATACTGTCGCTAAAACTCAACTTTTCAGTATGATCCCTCTTCACTACCAAAGTATAAATATAGGAAAATAAAATAAAAACCCGTTGAAAACAATAGTTTTCAACGGGTTCTATTTATCTTTGGTGACCCCGGTAAGATTCGAACCTACAACCTTCTGATCCGTAGTCAGATGCTCTATCCATTAAGCTACGGGGCCATTCTAAAAGCGATGCAAAGATAATACTTGTATGAACAAAAACAACCCCGAAAGCAATTTTTTGCTTAATCGTACTTGTTCATTTTGTCCTCAATATAAACATCCTGATTATTACGTGTTTGTATTTTCATATTGGTAATCATCTCTTCTGCACCGGCTGCATAAACTGCCTCGTGAATGTCCTTAACCAGGTTCATCACCTCATCATAATAACCTTCAATGACTGTTTCGAAGGGGCAAACCCGATATTTCAATCCTGATTTTTGAATCAGTTCAATCGCCACATCCACCAATTCATAAGTCCCTTTCACGGCCGAATGTGGCAACACCTGAACCGCAACATTTATTTTATTATTCATGTGATTCTGATTTTTCTTTATTCAGTTATTTCCCGCTTTTAATAAAGCGTCTTATTTCAACTACACTCATCCGTTTCACATTGGTAATGATGATATCATGACGAACAAAATCCCCATATTGATTGCATTCGTAAATAATACTATTGAACACATTCTGTATATCCGATTTAACAGGTAAAAGCAAGGTGGAAATAGCAAGATTTTTATCAAAATTAATCTCTTCCACGAGGCCGTCATTCTTTTTTATGGTAAACTCAAGTTCATCTTTGATCAATTTCTGTTGAACAGGCGAATATTTCTTAACGTTATCATTGCCTATAAAAACTACAAAGTATCTCAGTTTCTGTTCTTTCCCTCCCAGACCCGTTGAAATATACACCTGTTGTTCATCCATCAATGAACTTTGTAAAACCATTCGGCTTTCCTGAAGCGCCAGGATGCTCCACTCACGCAATTCAGGATCAGGATTTTTGGCATATCTTTCGATGCTGCGAAAGGCTTCCACTTTATCCTGTGAGGCCAGCAGAACAAGTATATTTTTCTTTTCATCAATAGGAATCCCCGGATCAAACAGGTCCGATTGATGTTGAAGAATGAGTTCTTCCGGGAAGCTTTCCTTCAGATCCCTGACATAATTGAAATACTCCATTTGAAGTTCAACATCAATTTGTTCCTCAAGAATACTGAAATTCTCAGGCAGGGAAGAGATCGCTTCCTGAATTTTCTTATATATATTTTCCTCCTTCATACGATTATTCAATAATTACAAAAGTAATTGAAACCTGATACATTTCAAACTGTGGGGGATGCTCAACGGGTTACGAAATAAAAGTGTTGCATCTGACCGGCAGAAATACATCAGCAAAATCACCTCCGACCAAATTCCATTTATAATTTTTTAAGTGAACGTATTGCTTCTTCAGGATTAACGGAACCAAAAATAAAACTGCCGGCCACTAATATATCGGCACCTGAATCATAAAGTTTTTTACCCAATTCAGGATTAATGCCTCCATCCACCTCAATTAATGCATTTGATTTTCTTCGGATAATCATTTCTTTTAAAGTCGTAACCTTGCGGAAAGTATTTTCGATAAACCTCTGACCTCCAAAGCCTGGATTTACCGACATAAGCAGAACCATATCCAGATCATCGATCACATCGGCCAGCAGATCCACTGAAGTATGCGGATTGAGGCAAACACTGGCCTTGATGCCCAGTTCTTTGATTTGTTGAATGGTACGGTGCAGATGGATGCAAGCCTCATAATGAACCGTAATCAGTGAAGCTCCTGCAAGATAAAAATCCTGGATATATTTCTCGGGATTCACAATCATCAGATGAACATCCAGTGGTTTTTCACTTAATTTATGCACCGCCTTCACAATTGGTATTCCGAATGAAATATTTGGAACAAAAACCCCGTCCATCACATCGCAATGAACAAAGTCGGCTTCGCTTCGGTTGATCATTTCGATATCTTCGCTCAGTCGGCCAAAATCAGCGGCAAGTATAGAGGGTGCAACAAGTCTCATATTCTCCGATTTTTCTTTCAAAAATACGATTTAATCCCTTTGGTCACATCGATAGACATAAAAAAAGCTGCAGGGAGCAGCTTTACTTTCTTTTAGAGATATGCTTTTAGCAATTTATTCCGATAACTGTTACGCATTTTTTTTATTGTTTTCTCTTTAATCTGCCTGACCCGTTCCCGGGTTAAACCAAATGCATCACCAATCTCTTCCAGGGTATGCTGACGTTGACCACTTAATCCATAATAATAACGAACAATATCGGCTTCCCTTTCGTCCAGGGTTGATAATGTACGATCAATTTCCTTACACAAGGATACATTCATCAGACCTTTATCGGGACTTATAGAATCTTCGTTTAATATAAGATCATAAAGACTGTTCCCTTCCTCGTCATGAATCGAAGCATCCATCGATATATGATGAGAAGACACTATTAAGGCATCTTCAACCACATCAGGGGTAGTTTCAAGTAGAAAGGCAACCTCGTCAAAGGTAGGTTCCCGTTGAAATTCCTGTTCCAGCCTGTTAAAGGTTTTATTTATTCGCGTAATCGATCCGATTTTATTTAAAGGCAAGCGTACGATTCGCGATTGTTCTGCCAATGCCTGAAGAATAGATTGGCGGATCCACCATACACCATAGGAAATAAACTTAAATCCGCGGGTCTCATCGTACTTTTGTGCAGCTTTGATTAATCCCAGGTTGCCTTCATTGATCAGGTCAGGAAGGCTAAGACCTTGATTTTGGTACTGCTTGGCAACCGAAACAACGAACCGCAGATTAGCTTTAATCAGGCATTCCAAAGCCTGCTTATCGCCTTTACGGATCCTTTTAGCCAACTCCACTTCTTCATCAGGGCAAATCAATTCAACTTTACCAATCTCATGCAGATACTTATCCAATGATAACGACTCCCTGTTTGTTACCTGCCTGGCAATCTTTAGCTGTCTCATACGTTATATCTGTAAAATCCATCTTTTTTAATTTCTTTCCTGAATTTTACATGACGAAAATAACTATTATAGAATTGATTAGATATTTTTTTGCCTACTATTCTTTGAACTATATGATTTTTTACACGAATGGTACAATATAGCCAATGAATGGTATTATTTATAAAAACTAATTCCTATGAAAATGATTCCAAAATCAAACTTCACACCCTATAATGTAGATTTAAAATTCATTTATCGACATTTGCTTTGCTATATTTAAGGATTTTACTATACTTGCAAAAAATTCGAACAATTACCGATTATCCAAAGTATCAATTCCACAATTCTTTTATTTAACCACTTGGCCTTTTGGATATAAACAAATCAATCAGAAATTATGTATGATATTATTGAATTAAGCAGAAAATTACTACCTGACTTAAAAGACATCGCAAAGGAACTTGATATTAAAAAGATTGAATCCTTTAAAAAACAGGATTTAATCTATAAAATTTTGGATCAACAGGCCATTTTAGCTTCAGAAAAGAAGACCGACGATAAAAAACTGAAATCTCCCAGAGATATAAGCATAAGACGGGAAGATAATTCCGTACTGAAATTTTTTAGCCGAAGGAAGGAAGAAAAACCTGCTGAAATTACCGAAATGAAATCCGTTGAACAAACTGAGGCAGAACAACCTGTGATTGCTTCAGATCAGGAGCAGAAAAAAGAAGGTAAAAGAGAATACCAGATTAAGAAAAGACCAAGAACCGAACACATCAAGGCTGGTTCGTCCAATCATAGTCCCAATCCAAATCAAAAGCAGAATATTAATCCGAATCAACGCAAGAATCCAATCCAGGATTCGGATCAGATTCCAAGCCCAAAACAGATTGAGATTCAAAAACAGAATCAGAATCAAAAGGTAAGACAAGAAATTCTGTTTCCTGAAGATCCGATTGAAAACGAATCGGATGACATCATGGAACCTGTCCAGATTGAAGAACGGGAGCCCATTGTGGTCCTCAAGCAAGCGCCCAAAGACGAAAACCAGGTTTCAGAAGAAATCAAGACCGATGATTTAAACGAAAGACGCAGCGATAATCAGCCCCGGAAAAAACCTTTTGAGACTAACCCTAAATGGGAAAACAGGGAAAACCAGGGTCCCAAGCCGCAAAAACCACAGGGAAATCAGGAAAAACCTTATGAGTTCGA
>Ga0302292_1001826_pt1 | contig 13268 bp, 13 predicted proteins | sample III_Fen_N2_1_FD_194553 | JGI IMG/M metagenome (GOLD analysis project Ga0302292, IMG submission 194553) | Peat permafrost microbial communities from Stordalen Mire near Abisko, Sweden - III_Fen_N2_1 | ecosystem: Environmental > Terrestrial > Soil > Wetlands > Permafrost | place: Sweden: Abisko...
TGAAAAATAACACATTATAAAAGTAATCTATATAAAGTCTATTATTGGTACTCTTTTTTTCTGACCAAACACAAATATTTGATAATTATAACTATATGGAAGATACAAATTCGTATCTTTATAAGGTCAAAGTCAGAACGATCTCATTTTTACCTTACTAAGGCAACTTGTATATCTGATTTTACGGACACAATGGTTTAATCAAATCTACATGTGCATTATGATGTATGTTATAAAGCTCTTCCGATTTATTGAATTTAATCTGAGTAAAGTTTGTCTTCTCTGCCTATTCAAAAAAAGATTACTTCCAGTCGCAATCCTATCCTTATTTCTTTTCACATCCGGAATAACGAATTCCTTCAGTCAGCAACAAAATATTGATTCGCTTATTTCAGTATTACGAACAACTACGTTGGATACAAGCAAGGTAAAAGTACTCTATAAATTATCGGATGCATATACCGATACAAAGCCTGATAAAGCAATCGAATATGCCAATCAAGGATTGTCCCTGTCAAAAAGGATTGACTTCAAAAAAGGACAAAGTATTTGTCTTAATGCTTTAGGACTGGCTTACTACGAGTTTGGAAAATTCGACACGGCATTAGTTTATTTTGAAAACCGTTATGAAATAGTAAGTAAACTAAAGGACTCGTTGGGAATTGCAGAAACTTATGACAACATGGGAGTAATTTACATCCATTTTGGAAAAACAGAGAAGGCCATTGAACTAAGGACCAAAGCAAATAAAATCTATACTTCTTTAAATAAAAAGAACAATTTAGCATCAGGATATACCTGGATCGGGACCATTTATAAAGAAAAAGGAGAATATTCCATTGCTCTCAATTTCTATTTAAAAGCATTAAAAATCTATGAAGAAGAAAAAAACGAAAACGACATTGGCTATCCATTATTAAACATTAGCAGTGTATTCAGGTACCTGAAGCAATATGATCAGGCTAAGCGATATGCTCTAGATGCAAAGACAAAATTTTCAAAAGCAAAATATCTAAAAGGCGTTGGAGTTTCATTATATAGATTGGCGCTAATTTACGATGAAGAAAAAGACTACGTTCATACAATCAACTCTCTGACAGAAGCAAAAAAAATATTTAAAGAAATTCAAGACACCTATTTTCAAAACCTCGTCAATCTGATGCTTGGAACCACGCATCACAGCATGGGGCATAATGAATTAGCGTTAAATTACTTTAATGATGTTCTTCCCATTGCACTTCAGATCGGCGACAAAGAATTAACCTCAACCGTATTTCAAAATATAGGAACTGTATATAGTGATAGAGGAGAATTTTTAAAAGCTTTGGAATACATGCATAAATCTGAGAAGATTTTGATCGGGATTAAGGATAACAAATCATTACAAGAGATCTCTGTAAACTTTATCGAATTGTATAGCCGTATAAATAAGCCAGATAGTGTTGTGAAATATTTACAAATCTATCAGCAACTTACTGATACCATTTTCAGTCAACAAAACAGCAAGTCGATTGCCGAAATGCAAACCAAGTACGATACTGAAAAGAAAGACAAAGAAATTGCATACTTGAACCTTCAAGCAGAGAAGAAGAAGAACAATAACTTGATACTTATCTCTGGCTTTGTTGTTCTGCTTATCATTTCGCTATTAGGCTTTATCAACTTCAGAAATAAAAAGGAAAAGGAAAAGGCCGTTTTAAATCAAAGGGCAGCCGAGTTAAGCCGAAAGTCAACAGAAAATCATTTGAAAGCACTGCGTTCGCAAATGAACCCGCATTTCATTTTTAATTGTGTCGATTCAATCGGAAGGTTATTGGATGAAGCAAAAATTAAAGAATCGAAAATCAGCCTTTTAAATTTTTCGAACCTGACACGGACAGTTCTGGAAAACTCGATGAAGAGTCGAATCCCGTTAGACGAAGAAGTAGATACGTTGAAAATTTATATGGAACTCGAAAATGTTAGGTTCAGAAATCCTTTCACATTTAGTATTCTGATTCAATCGGAAATTGACGCTAAGACAACGCTCATACCACCCTTAATTTTGCAACCCTTTGTCGAAAATTCAATCAAACATGGATTTCGTAATCCGGAAAAATCAGGGAACATAACAATTGAGGTACGAAGAGAAAATGAATATCTGGTTTGCATTGTTGAAGATAATGGAGTTGGAAGGAACCAGACGATGAATTTAAAACCGATATCAGGGTTCAAAAAAGAATCTATTGGGGTGAAACTAACGGAAGAGCGTTTACTCTTAATCAATGAACTGAAAAATACAAAATCATATTTTTTGATTGACGATCTTGAAGATTCATTTAATAACCCTGGGGGCACCCGCGTAAAGATGTTCCTGCCTTATGAATTATCAGTATGATAAAAACTATAATCGTTGATGATGACTATCTCCATTTGGGTTCGTTAGAAACAATGCTTAATAAGCATTTTAAGCAGGTCGAAATTATTGCAACATGCCAAAATGTAGTGGATGCTGTCAATAAAATTGATCAATTGAACCCCCAGCTTGTTTTTTTAGACATTGAAATGGAACCACATTCGGGATTTGATTTGCTTGAAATGGTTAGTGAACGTGCTTTTGAAGTCATTTTTACTACCAATTACCAAAAATATGCGGTGCAGGCAATCAAAGCATCTGCACTCGATTTCATCGAAAAACCTATCCTGAAAGATCACGTTGAGGAAGCTTTACAGCGATATAAGGAAAGAACAGGAAAAGATCGGATATCAAATTTACTAGCCAATTTCAAATTAAAGAATGAAGATCAACGAATTGCACTCCCCGACAAAAAAGGATTAAGCTTTTTTGAAGTAAAGAATATTATTCGTTGTCAGTCGGATAACTCGTATACCGAATTTTTCATTTTAGACGAAAAATGTAATCCGAACCTGATTTTAAAAATAGTTGTATCCAGAGGATTCAACGACTTCGAAGATTTTTTGGTCGGCAAAGGCTTTTTTTATCGTGTACACAACAAGCATATTGTCAACATAAATCATATTAAGAAGTATATTAAGGATGATAGTGGTTTTCTGATCATGGATGATAAGTCGGATGTGCCAATACCCATTGCCCGTGCCCGTAAAGAAGAATTTCTAAGTTATCTTCAATCCAAGGGAATAATTTGTTAAATTCAGTACAAGCAACCATCATTTTTCGCTTTTTTCTTTTGAACTTTAGCTATCAGAAAGCGGCAGAGCCCCTGCCAGCAGTAGGCTGGGCAAAATATTTGTAGTAAAGAAGACGACAGAAGCAGGTAAGGTGCAACGCACCAGAATATTATAAATATCAGGTGTCTATATTTCGGTACGCTGCACCTTTTGTTCGTATTGCAACATAAATGCTACAAATATCAACAGTGCTTTGCACCTAAAATGTGCTTGCATTATTTTACCCATATAAAACGTCATAGAACCTACACTTGTTTCCCTGGCGAATTAAGGCAAATAGCAAGTTTGTAAACTTGCCTTAACTTGTTTGTTGTTCAACGGTGTCCCATCTTTTTTGATCTCCAATCATTTGTTTTCCCCAAAATCAAGTTCAAACCTACCATCCTCAAATTAGCAACAATTTTATTTTTCAAGTACCTGTAACTTACACATTATTGAATAACCAGAATGTTCGGATCACCAAAATGATCAGAACATTACAAGTTAATACAAAGTGTTTGTCTGAATTCTGTTGTTGGAACCGACCTGTTTTGCAAAAATGTACTGTGTAAGTTGTTGGTATGTCATTTATAAATAATAGCGTGGTCGTTGCATTACTTTTCAAAAAGGTTCTTGGTCGGACCTCAACAACGGTAATCAATTAGGCCACGCTGTTTTTTATGACTTGGATTTTAATTGCGAAAAAAAAATACAATCACTATAAATTTAAAATAAAAAGTGGAGTCCAGAAACCACTTAAAAAACGGCCTGCCCGCCAAGGTCTATACGGCGGGGGCGGTACCGAAAAGCCTTATGAGTAGGAAAAACTAAAAATCAAACCTACGATGAAAATATTTGTACTATTTGCCTTTATTATGTGTCTGATATTAAATGCTAGAAGCCAAAATATGAGTAAAGACGGGAAATTTAATAAATCATCTATCCAGAGTAGTGATTATAGCAGGAACGCATTATCGATGGTATTAATAAACTACCAGGGAGACCACAGTGAGTTATTTCGCAGTGAGTTTAGCAAGTTAAAACCTCCTTCAAAATTCGACGATCATACTTTAGATTTGAAATTAATTTCGGAAATTGTTCCATGTGATGGATATACTTCAGGAAGCAGTAAAGGTAAACTTAAAGATGCGATCTTAAATGTGTTGCTCATGAATAGAGTCGGAAATAAGATAATTTCAAAATGGTTCAATCAGCAGCCAGATGGATCATTTAATATGGAATTAATCAAAAATCGAGGTATATATAATGCAACTGATTTGAATGTTGTAAATGCAGCATCTAATCGAAAAGGGGAGGATCTAATAAAAGACAGCGGCGAAAAATTACTTAAAAACAGCTACATATTAGTGATGGGTTATCCTATTATTAAAACAATGGAAGAAGTTTATAATGAAGACAGAACGCCGTACAAGGATCGTCATTATAAAGGCTGGATGGGAAATTATGATGCTTATCTGTTCCGACTGAATTGGAATGATTCTATCGCTTCTGTATTTTATAATAGTTATTGGATTAATTCGGATGATTCGCCTCAAATGAAAAGGGAACGCAAAGAAAAATTTGAGAAACAAGTTTATTCGTTGAATTTTGTTTCACATTCTTCAGGTGCTATTCAGGGTACAACAAGCAAGGAAAATACGTTGTATAGCGATGCTGTCCTATTTAATAATTTTTTGGAAGATGCGATTAATAAAGCTGAATATGGGTTATCTACACAAAATGAATCATTTCAAGTTAATACAAGTGTATTTAAAACGAAACCCATTGGCGCAAAAATAGGTGAGAAAGAAGGCCTTCGAATAGACGACCGGTACTTTGTTTATGAAAATATTCAGAAACGCAATGGTGAAATAAAATCAAAACGGAAGGCAGTTGTAAGAGCTAAAAAGATTATTTATAACACCACAAATGCAACAGGGAACTCAAACAAAGTTTCAACTTTTTACCAGATAGCCGGACGACGGGTGGATGAAGGGATGCTGCTTAAGCAGAAAAATGACAAGGGATTTGGGATATCCCCAATCTATAGCATTGGACTTGATGGAGCCCCCGGAGGTTATGGTGCAGAAATTGAACACTTATCAAGATTATCTCCCGGATTAAAAGCCATTGGGGGAGTTACTTTTGACGAAAACAATTATTTCACTTATGATCCTTATTCCAGGTACAGTTCTTCTAAGGATGTGTCATTTACACGTTATTATATTGGAGTAAGAAAATCATTGTATTTTGCTAGAAATTATCAGTTAGAGCCTGCCATTCGCTTAGGGTTCGAAAACTCTTCTGAATTACCCGGGAAATACGGTGCCTATTACTTTGAGCCAAATGTACAACTTGGTGCAAATATTATTTATAAACTTCAATTGACAGCCAATATAGGATATTATTATTTTCTGAATGTTACTGATTTTGAATTTAAAGATGCTATTGGTTATGAAGGCGTTGCATGGACAGATTTGTATCCAGGAAGATCAGGTATATCATTTGATTTTGGCCTTAGATTTCAATTCTAAAGACAAGTATATGTAAATTCATTTATCCTTTTTTAAAATCTAGTACTATGAAAAATATTTTGCTTTCAACATTAACTATTTTATTTTTTCTCACAATTTTGAGTTCATCAGTTCTTGGAAAAAAAAAGACTTCAAATCTCGCAGCTTTTTATAATTATGAAGTGCAGTGTATGGGTACTGGTATGGAAGGTACCCAGTTAGTCAAAGTATGGGGCTATGGGAAAAAACCAAACGATGCGATTGAACAGGCAAAGAAGAATGCTGTCCATGCAATAATTTTTAAGGGCATAACAACCGGAGAAAAGGGATGTATGCAGAAACCTTTGGTAACGGCTCCTGGTGCTGAGCAACAATATCAGGATTATTTTAATGCTTTTTTCGAATCTGGAAGCAAATATCTGAACTATGTAAGTTTAAGTAGCGATGGCTCTATCGATCCAAAAGATCGGTTAAAGGCCGGGAACCAATATAAAATTGGTGTAATTGTTTCGGTAAATCATGCTCAATTAAGAAAAGAGTTAGAAGATGCCGGAATAATTAAAAAACTAGGCGAAGGTTTTTAGAAGTTTTTTTTTAGAATATGATATATAGTTCTTAACCTTCTCTTTTAATGAAAAGTTTTATCAGGAATTTTAAAAAATGTATTTGTTAATTTTTAAAAATGAAAAAATATATAATTGCAAATTTACTGCTGATAGTTACTCTTTTTGCTGCTGGACAGGCCAAGAAGCCAACAATTATGATTGTCCCAAGCGATGTTTGGTGTACCAAAAACGGGTATATGTTGGATTACGACAACCAAGGTACTATTGAAAAAATACCAGATTACAAAAGGGCACTGCAAGAGAATTCTGACCTGCTTTTGGTTATTAGTAAGATTGGTGGTCTAATGGCGGACAGAGGGTTTACCCTCAAAACTTTAGAGGGCTCCTTAAAGTCACTTCAGGGTGAATCTGCTGAAGATGCTATGTTAACAAGCAAAAACGGAGGGGAAGTAAACGAAAGTCCCATTGATAAACTTAAAAAGACGGCCAAGTCTGATATAATTATGCAAATGACTTGGACAATCAACCAGACAGGACCAAAAAAATCTGTAACTTTTATTTTGAATGGCATTGATAGCTATACCGATAAACAAATTGCCAGTGCTTCCGGCACAGGTGCTCCATCCTTTTCAGCAGAGCTTCCTGTTTTATTGGAGGAAGCTGTATTGTCACAATTAGACAACTTTAATGCACAGTTACAAGCTCATTTCGAAGATCTGTTAACCAATGGAAGAGAAGTAAGTCTGAGAATAAAAACGTTCAGCAACTTTGATGGTGACCTGGAGAAAGAATTTAATGGAGAGGAACTTGGATCTATTATAGAGAAATGGATTTCACAAAACACAGTTCAGGGTAGGTTCAGTACAACAGATGCTACTGAATCGATGATGTTTTTTGAACAAGTGAGAATTCCTTTATATAATTCTAATAATACTGCAATCGATGCCAGAGGCTGGGCAAAAGATCTTCAAAAAATGCTTAAAGAAAAATATGCCATAACAGCAAAACTCATGACGAAAGGTCAAGGCCAGGCTACCATAGTTATTGGTGATAAATAATAAATACGAAAACCATGAAAAGAATTCTAAAACCTTTACTTTCAATCATACTATCTGTTTCTCTTGGGTATGGTTTTGCACAGAATAATTTGGGGAAAACTGATGATCTGGCAAGAATTTCATTAACACCGATTGTTGCCGATCAAGTTGAAGATCTTCCGGAATCAGCCTATAGCCTACTCCAGAATAAAATGCAGCAGATCGCTACAAATAATGGATTAGGTGCCAATAGCTTCTCACCAAGGTTTATTATAACAGTCAATTTAAATATAATAACCAAAGATGTTGTCCCGGGACCACCAGCAATGATTGCAATGAATATTGAGGCCACCTACTACATCGCCGATTATACATCCAAAACAGTATTCAGCAGAAAAACAATTAGCTTTAAGGCTGTTGGGATAAATCCAAATAAAGCATATATCGACGGAATTAAGAAAATCAATGCGAACTCGCCTGAATTCAAATCATTTATTGAAGAAGGGAAGAACAAAATTATAACCTTTTATAACGATCGTTGTGATTTTATTTTACAGGAAGCAAAGGCATTGGCTTCTCAAAAGCAATATCAGCAAGCGATTTTTCAGCTTACTGCTGTGCCCGATGTTTGTAAAGATTGCTATATGAAAGCTTCAAATGCAATAGAGCCAATATTTAAATCATACTTGAATGAATTATGTAACAGAAATCTGGCGGCGGCACAAGCTATTTGGGTAGCCAATCCTAATACTTCGGGGGCAAATGAAATATCAGGTTTACTCGCTGGAATTTTACCTGATGCTGCATGTTATGGAGATGCTCAGAAATTGGTGAGTGAAATTAGAACAAAAGTACTCGCTGATGAAAAAAGAGATTGGAATTTTCAGATGAAACAATGGGATGATAAAATCAGTTTGGAGAGTCAACGCATAAAAGCTTATCGTGATGTTGGAGTTGCTTATGGAACAAACCAGCCGAACAACACCTATCACTTTAAAGGTTGGTTGTGGTAACAATTACTGGAAAAATGTCATCTCTTTTATTATTGATGAATAGTTTAAATAATCGCTTTAAATGAAAATGTTATGAAAAAAATAGGTTTGCTTATTTTGATCTCTGTTATTACAGTTGCAGCTAATGCTCAAATTAAATTTGGACCGGTAGTTAATTTAGGAGTAGGATTTTATTCCGATAATGTTGATAATCTAAAATTCAGTAGCGCGATAAATCCTTCCTTTGGTTTTGCTGTCGAAAAATACATCGATTATTGGTTTTCGTTAAGAACTTCGGCACTTTACTCTTTTAGAAATCTTAAAGTTGAGCAAAAAAATGATGGTTTAACCGATCACCTCAATGGCCAATTTGTTGATTTATTCATTGATGGTATTTTCTCAGATTTTGATGATACAAAAAAAATAAGTCCTTATGGCACTACCGGATTAGGGGTTGGCATCAACATCATAAATAAAGGGCAGGAGAAATTCTTAATAAACAATGAATATGAAACTGCTTTGCCTTTCTTCTCAATTGGAGCAGGTATTCGTTATAAAATTAGCTTTTTGTCTGCCCTGGATATCTCGTTAAACTACAACAGGTGTTTACTGCAACCCATCAATTCTTTGGATGCCAGGTTAAATCAAATGAGTCTTAAGGTAATAACATTGTTCTAAAAAATTACGATTTAAGATTTTAGGGGTAGTCTAAAATTTCAAACTTTTCTGCGACTTTTGAAACAATAGTTGCAGTCAAAAAAGTCAAAAGTGGAGACCAGAAACCACTATAAAAACGGCCAGCCCGCCAAGGTACATGTGGCGGGGGCGAATCCGAAAAGCCTTATGAGTAGGAAAACTAAAAACCAAACAAACTATTATGAAAATTTTAGGTAACATTCTTTGGCATTTTCCATTTTTTGGATTCGTGCTGGCAACGGTAGTATATCTATTTGGTTTACTGCTAACGATTACAATTGTCGCTGCACCGATCGGGCTTGGCCTGATGGAATTAGGTAAATTTTTATTTTGGCCATTTGGTAATTCAATGGTCAGTAAAAACGATCTGAATGTTGAGCAAAACACGGCTTGGAAAACATACTCAACCATTGTAATGATTATATATTTTCCATTTGGACTACTATTTACCATTGTAGCAGTTCTTCAAGTTGTTGGCCTTTTTATTACAATTATTGGAATTCCAGCCGCATTGGTTGTAGCAAAATGTCTTGGTACTTATTTAAACCCGGTTAATAAAAAATGTGTACCGTCCGCAGTAACCGACGAACTGGAAAGAAGAAAAGCACAACAATCGGTAGCAAAACACTTAGGCTAACAATTTAGATATTTTAAGATTATCAGTGGAGACCTGAAACCACTCAAAAAAAAAACGGCCTGCCCGCCAAGGTCTATACGGCGGGGGCGGTACCGAAAAGCCTTATGAGTAGGAAAATTTTAACATCAGCTAACAATTATGAAAAATTTAGTACTTGTTTTTTTTGCGTTTTTGAGTTTCAGTGTGTTTTCTCAAGATATTAAGTATAGTGACTTAATAGATAACAATGTCAAAAAAAATACACTTAAAGCCTATAAATCATATTTGAGTAAAGATGATTTATATTTTAAATCAGGTGATACAATTCAAGCTGGAATTTCTTCTTCTGATCGAGAATTTGCTTATATCAATCTCCAAGGATCTGAAACAGTACAGCTTAAAAAGTCAGAAAGTGGTATTAAAATGATAATTGTGAATTTTTGGATTGTAGGATCGAAAAAAACAGGCTATCAAGCTGAGGCTATATGTAAAACAGGTTTATGGACTACAAAGTATCATGTAATACTTGAAAATGCTATTGCAAGTGGTGAAATTAAAACGTCATTACTTACAAGTGATGATGCTTTAGCTAAGTTAAAAAAAGCTAAAGAAAAATTAGATTTAGGACTAATAACGCAGGAAGAATTTGATAAACTTAAATCAGAACTAAAAAAGTATGTTAAATAATTTGTAGATTAAAAGTCACGTTAATTGGCGACAAAAACAATAAGGTGAAAGCCTCAGGAACAATTATTGAACATAGCCCGTACGATTTTAATCTAATATATCTTAATCTTTAACCCAAAGTCCCTTCAGGGGACAAAAAAACAAACATTATCATGTCACAAAATCTCATTTCTGCTACGTTACCGGCTGAAGATGCAGCCGATGTGCAACAAAACCTTTTGGCTGCCAAAGCCAAGCTTAGTTTTTTACTTAGTTTACAAACCGAAGATGTTGCCACCCTGTTTAAGGTAGGGAATGCTTATCTCCCTTTTATCGAAAAGGCTTACAACGTGATGGTAGCCCATCCCGAAATCATTCCTCCCGTATTCGACAAAGACGAATTTACACGGGATTACAACCTGTTAATTACTCTTCGGCCCATTTTTACACAAATCAACGAGTTAGCCGAAAGTATTCAGAAAACCTTTACCGCCGTTGGTAGCGATTCACTCTTGGGTGCCCTTGAAGTGTATAGCGCTGTAAAACAGAACAAGGACAAAGTACCAGGTTTGGCCAGTACCGCCGACGAGATGGCCGTGTTCTTCAAAAAATCGAAAGCAAAAACCAGTGCTGCCGCGAAGTAACACTTTCGTAAACCTCTGTGAAAGATTAGTGAGGGTTTCACTTAAAGTGAAGCCCTCACTTCACTTTCTAAAATGGCAAAAAGTCATTCATGAGTGACCCGAAACCACTCCGAAGTGACTCGAAGCCAGTAATGAGTGGGTACAAGCCACTCCGAAGTGACAAACAGGCACTAATTAGTGGCTAGCTGCCACTCCGAAGTGGTTCAAAGCCACTCCAAAGTGACTCGAAGCCATTAAAGAGTGGATGCAAGCCACTCCTTTTTGACAATCGGCCACTAATTAGTGACCCGAAGCCACTCCGAAGTGGCTCAAAGCCATTAAAGAATATATGCAAGCCACTCCTTTTTGACAAATAGATACTAATGAGTAAATCTTCAATTAAAAAACTACTAATCCAGAATTTCACACCATGAGAAATGAAACATTATACTACCTGCTTCTTCTTTCACCGCTGATGATCGGTGGGATTATCGCTGCAATTAACTCAGAAGATGTAAACACTACCACTGAAAAAGCCGAAGCATGGACAAGAAGAGCCCAAGCGAATGTGTCAACAAAAAGAGGATGGTTCAGTCGTTACATTGCCAATCCGGTTTTATGGCTAATCGTGCAGTTTTGCAACTGGACAGATGATTTTGCCCATCATGGACTTAAGAATGGAATCCGTGTTGCAGCAACTATTTATTTAATCGGAATCTGGTGTTACCTCCTCTTTGTCGCTCTTGTATTTATTTTAGTCATTGCCTTTGTAATTTTAGCGCTATATGTAGTATTCAGCATTATGGGCAGTTCCGACAGCAGTACGAGTCAGTCTTTTGAAAAAGGAAAAAGAATTATAGGACCAGTAGGCGCTGGTAAGCGAATTAATCAGGACACTGGCCGAATTGAAGAAAAGGGCTTTTTTGGTTATACCGAAACTGACCAACGAATTGACCCGGAAACCGGTAAATTACAAACACAAGGTTTTTTTGGCATGAACGACACTGAAACCCGGATTGATCAGGAAACGGGCAATATTCAGAAGAATAGTTTTTTTGGATACAACGACACAAACACCCGCATTAACCCAGAATCTGGAATCATCCAGAAAAACGGGTTCCTTGGCTGGGAAGACACCGACGAACGAATAGACCCTAAAACAGGCAGGCATCAAAAGAATGGAATGTTTGGCTGGCATGATGAATAAGTAAAGATAAGAATAACAATTAGCGCTTAAACTATTTATAATGAATACCTTTTGCAATCAGCTACGCAATATATCTTCATTTTTCATTTTGGCGATTTTCCTGAATTCATGTACCGTCTGGTCTGGTCACAAATGTGACTGGGATTTTATAACCTCCGTGGGTGGGATTAGAATAGACGATCCATACCCAACTAAAGAAGGATGGTTTCTGCCCGTACAATGCGATGTTTCAGGCTTAACAAAAATAACTAATGAACCAACAACAATGAATTCTGCACTAAAATGTGTCCGAATTGAATATTCAAAAAAGGATTCATCTGTATATATCACAGTTTTTACTAGCAGTATTGGTTATAATAATAAAACTTGTGTGTGTGAAGGGGTAAACATAGGTCAATTGAGGAAAGGGGAATATAGGGTGTATTATGAAAACAATTTACATTTCATTAAAACTGTAACACTTAAATAATGAATTGATTATCGCATTTTCTGATTAAGTAACAATGTTAAATAAAAATGAATTAAAATTATGCAAAAACTACTTTTCTTACTCTTTGCATTTTGTGTTTCAACTAGTGTCTTTGCGCAAAATGATTCCATTAAAAATAGCAATCTACTTATCAAGGTTGGAGTCTCCAATAATTTTTTTGATGATGAAGACAAGTTAAGCATCCCACATATTTCAGCCAGATATGAGCGGCAACTTAACCAAAATATATGGTTGGGAGGAGATGCCGGATTTACCTCCTCAAAATCAATGATTTACCGCTTTTTTGGCGATAAATATTTTTACAGAAAAAACTATATCAGCATTTCGGTAAATGCATCTTATTACTTGGATATGATTCCGCTAGATTTTATTGACTTTTATGCCGGGTTAGGAGTTGGTTATAAATTTGGACATTCTAAGTTCGTTGGTGAAGGAGAATTATCTGGATTTGATGAGAATCCGTATCCAGCTATCAGTGGAGTTATTTATTCTGTTTCTTTTCAAGGAAGATATAAAATTAAAAATCATTTATATGCCTTTGCTGAAATCGGTTTAGGATATCTCCCTTTAAGTTTTGGATTTGTACATAATTTTAAACTTTAACCCACCCATATAACCTATAGAAATGAAAAAATCATTTTACTCAAATTTGTTAGGATTTTTGTTTATAATCCTGGCACTAAATGGTTGTAAG
>Ga0302292_1001827_pt1 | contig 13265 bp, 11 predicted proteins | sample III_Fen_N2_1_FD_194553 | JGI IMG/M metagenome (GOLD analysis project Ga0302292, IMG submission 194553) | Peat permafrost microbial communities from Stordalen Mire near Abisko, Sweden - III_Fen_N2_1 | ecosystem: Environmental > Terrestrial > Soil > Wetlands > Permafrost | place: Sweden: Abisko...
AATTTGGGAAGCTAAAAACTCTGGGAAGACCGACTTTGATAATAAAATGGTTACTCTGAAGTGGGGGCTAGCTCATTCTGTGAATCAGGTGTCGGCATGGGTAATGAAACAATACAATCCACAATCGGTTGTTGACGTGATGAAAAAGATGGGTGTCTATAGCCCGATTGATCCGGTTCCATCTATGTTTCTAGGAACTTCGGATGTTACTTTGTATGAAATGGTGGGCGCCTATGGAACATTTGCCAATAAAGGAGTTTTCACCCAACCCATTTTTGTAACACAGATTGAAGACCGGCATGGAAATATCATTTCAACATTCAGGGCTGAAAGGCATGACGCAATTGATGATCAGACAGCTTTCCTTATGACTATTTTAATGCGTGGAGTCGTTGATGCCGGATCGGGTGGCCGTTTGCGTTGGAGTCCTGATTATGGAGGGTTTAAAGGTCAGATTGCAGGAAAAACAGGAACGACCCAGAATCATTCGGACGGATGGTTTATTGGTGTAACCCCGCAATTGGTCAGCGGAGCATGGACTGGAGCAGAGTTGAGAAGTATTCACTTTGAAGATTTGCAGTCGGGTCAGGGAGCAAGAATGGCACTTCCGATTTGGGGATATTACATGCGAAAAGTATATGCTGATCGAAGTTTGCCATATCGCGATCAAGTGGATTTTGAACGACCAGCTAATTTCTCAGTAAATATCAATTGTGATGATCCGGAGAGTATTGAACAGGAGAAGGATAATTCGGAGGAATTCTTTTAGGATAAGAAGTACATGAAAAACCTAAAATTCGAAGCGACTAAAGTTGTTTTTAACTCAGGCACTTCGAATTTTGGGCACTCCACACTATTCGTATTTGTATTATTTTTCAAGTTTATCAGAGTCTTTCTTTGGCTCGTCGTCATCTGCTTTCGAAGCATTCTTAAATTCTTTAATGCCTTTTCCTAAGCCTTTCATCAGTTCAGGAATTTTAGTTCCGCCAAACATCAGCACAACCACAACCAACACAACGATAAGCTCCTGAGGTCCAATAACACCGGCAATAATTAATAAGTTCATATTCTAAAGTTTAAATTGGTTTTACAAAAGTAGCAAAAAATCCAAATCAGCTATTTATTTGAAGAGTTTAAAAATATCATTTCCATTGGCAAAAAGTACCAATGAAAACAGTAATACCATACCGGCAATCTGTGCGTATTCCATAAATTTATCTCCTGGTTTACGTCCGGTAATCATTTCGAATAGAAGGAAAATGACATGTCCGCCATCAAGCGCTGGAATAGGCAGCAGGTTCATAACACCTAATATTATTGACAGGAATGCGGTCATATTCCAGAAATCGTACCAGTTCCAGGCTCCGGGGAAAATATTTCCAATGGCAATAAACCCGCCCAGACTTTCATAAGCTTTTGTTTTTGGAGAGAAAATGAGTTTAAATTGCTTCAGGTAATCGTTAATAGTACTAAATCCTCTATTGATGCCTGCAGGAATTGATTCGATTAAACTATATTCAATAGTTCTTAATTCGAATATTTTTTCAAGATTTAAATCAAGTACAATTCCAAGTGCGCCTGTTTCAGGAACGACCATTGCAAAACTTGTTTCCTGGTTGTTCCTCATCACATTCAGAGTAATTTTTTTGCCGATATGATCCTGAAGTGCAGCTTTAAACTGATCGTTGTATTCATATTTCAAACTGTCGATTCCAAGAATCTGATCTCCAACTTTTAGCCCGGCTTCTTTGGCTGGAGAATCTTTCGCAAATTTGGTAATCTTGTAATCGAACGGGATACGATAAGACAGCACTCCTTTACTTTTGATTAGCAAGGCTAAATCATCATCGGATATTTCAACATCAATTTTCTGTCCATTGCGTTCAACCTGAATGGTGTGTGCATTGTCGAGAATTACAGTAGGAATAATTTTCCGAAAGTTTTCAACCTGCATATTTTCAACGGAAAGAATCTTATCCCCGTTCTGAAGGCCGATTTTCATTCCAACTGAGTCAACTTCAATTCCGTATTTCACATTGGCAGTTGGCAAATAGGATTCACCCCAGGCATATAAAATCCCTATGTAAAGAGCGAAAGCCAGAATAAAATTCATGACCACTCCGCCAACCATGATCAACAAACGTTGCCATGTTTTTTTTGCACGAAATTCGTAAGGTTGAGGAGGTAGTTTCATGGCTTCTTTATCCATCGATTCGTCGATCATTCCGGATATCTTTACATAACCGCCAAGAGGAAGCCATCCAACACCATATTCTGTATCACCTTTTTTTACCTTGAAAAGCGAAAACCATGGGTCAAAAAACAAGTAGAACTTCTCAACTCTTGTTTTAAAAAGACGAGCGAACATAAAATGCCCGAATTCGTGAATTATAACTAGGAGGGATAAACTCAGAATAAGTTGAGCAGCTTTTATCAATATTATTTCCATCGACTGTTTTTTCTGTTTTAAATCTTTTGTTGTACCATGTTTTTCACTATGGCTGATGTCAAAATCCTGGTTTCCTTATCTGTTTGAATATAATCTTCCAGATTAGGACTTTTCAAATATGTTGCCTTTCCCATGGTTTGTTCAATGATTTCGGGCATCTGAAGAAAGCTGATTTTATCGTTCAGGAAAGCCTGTACCACCACTTCGTTTGCAGCATTCAAAATACAAGGCATATTTCCACCTTGATTAAGTGCCTCAAAAGCGAGTGCAAGGTTACGAAAATTTTTTGTATTTGGCTGTTCAAATGTCAGTTTGGGGTAATCTAAAAAGCTGAATCGTTTAAAAGCTGAAGGCAGTCGTTCCGGAAAACTCAGGGCATATTGAATCGGTAATTTCATGTCAGGTAGTCCCATTTGTGCTTTCATTGATCCGTCGCAAAACTGAACGATGGAATGAATTATACTTTGAGGATGGACGACGACGTCAATTTGCTCAGGTTTCAGGCCAAAAAGCCATTTTGCCTCTATGATTTCGAACCCTTTATTCATCATCGAAGCCGAGTCGATCGTGATTTTAGCACCCATATCCCAATTGGGATGTTTCAGTGCATCGGCTTTGGTAACATTGGCCAGTTGTTCCATCGAAAATCCTCTGAACGGACCTCCCGAAGCAGTGAGGTAAATCTTCTCTACCTCATTATTGAATTCGCCCACCAGGCACTGAAAGATGGCCGAATGTTCAGAGTCGACAGGATAAATGTTTACTTTATTTTCAATTGCCAGTTGGTTTATGATTTCACCAGCCACAACCATTGTTTCTTTGTTCGCCAAAGCAATGTGCTTGCCGGCTTTTATGGCATTACAGGTGGGAATTAATCCTGAATAACCAACCATGGCAGTAACGACTACATCAATAGTGTCCATCTGAACCACTTGTTGCAAAGCCTCTCTTCCGGCGTAAACTTTAATGGGGTCATTTTTTAGAGCTTCAGTCAGTTCATCGTAGTGACACGAATTCGAGATTACGACCACATTGGGTTGGTATTTTTTTGCCTGATCAATCAATAACCCAATATTATTGTTTGCGGTCAAAACTTCAACCTCAAAATGCTCAGGATTTTGTGCTATAACTTCTAAAGTTTGTGTCCCGATTGAGCCGGTTGATCCCAAAATGGCAATACGTTTCTTCATAAACAGGTTTAAAAATCAATATAGGTTTCAGGATCGAGAGCAGTTCCATTGTGCCACAGTTCGAAATGAAGATGAGGTCCGGTGGTTAATTCACCACTATTGCCCATAATAGCAATTACATCGCCGGCTTTAACTTTATCGCCTATTTCCTTGAGCAATTCTGCATTGTGTTTGTAGGCCGATATGATGTTGTTTTCGTGCTGAATGTAGATGGAATATCCGGTATCCATTGTCCAACCTGCAAAAACGACAGTTCCATCCAAAACACTTGATATTCGGGAGTTCGGACTGCCAACAATATCAACAGCCAGATGCTCTGTTTTGGTATTAAATTTATTGGTAATTAATCCGCGTAACGGAGTAAAAAAGTGAATATTGGCGATACTTGGCAACTTCTTCAAATTCTTCGATATCGACAAGTTACTTTGTTCGCCTATTAGTTTGTCTTTAAATATTGAATCAGCATTTGAGTTTTTAAATTTCACATCGTAGCTTTTTAACCCTGATTCTGTTGATACGGATTCATCCTCTGGAATATCTCCCTGGAATAAGGTTTTTATCTTATCAAAGTAATTATCTCTGTTTTTGATTTCATTTTCCAAAGAATCAACTAGCATGTAGTTGTAAATAATTTGTTGCCTAATCTTGGCGCTCGGATAACCGGGAATATTCTCGCGTAAAGGAGTATACGCAATAATAACTGTAGTAAAAAGAATAAGCAGAACGGCCCCTAAACTTCCAATAGTCAATACTTTTATGGGAGTAAGCTTGATGCTCCAAACCGTTTGAATCGATGAATCATTGTAAATGATTAAGCGATAATGGTCTTTCAGCATCTGGAATATCTTTTTTCGAAGCTCCTTTCTGTTCATTGTCCAATTTTTCGAACAACAAAATTAGAAGAATTTAGAGAAAACTAATCCGTGGCTCAGTTTATTAATACTTTTTAACGATATCATCCGGAAAACATCCAATAAATTTTCATTTCTGATTAGGAAAATCTAAAAGGATCGTCTATATTTGCAGCCGCTTAGCAAGGATAAAAACAGCAAGGCGAAGTTCTAAAAAAGACGATACAATATCTAAAGATACATTGCGGGATGGAGCAGTTGGTAGCTCGTTGGGCTCATAACCCAAAGGCCGTCGGTTCGAGTCCGGCTCCCGCTACACAGAAAGCTCTGGCATTTATGCCGGGGCTTTTTTTATGTCCAAATTTTTGACGAATTATTGGGATTGAAAGTCTGGTCTTTGGTTAATGCCGATAGCAATCTGGACTGCCCCCGCAGTTTGGAGTTGGACCAGGAGAGCGCCACTGGGGAAAACCTAATCTTGAATCGTCTTTCCGAATATTGAAATTTAATTCAACATTTTAGTAAAAATCTGCTCTGGTTACCATTTTTCAGGAAATGAAATATTAGTTTTGAAATGATTTATAATCGCGGTAGCTTATAAAAACTTAAACAAATGAGAAAGACATTATTGTTATTTGCTCTCGGACTGACATTTAGCTTTGTTCAGGCTCAGAAGCACGTAGAATGGCTTAATGATGCAGTATTTTACCAGATTTACCCATCATCGTTCCAGGATAGCGATGAAAACGGCATAGGTGATCTTAAGGGAATTGAATCGCGACTGGATTATATCAAATCGGTTGGTGTAAATACGATATGGTTAAACCCTATATTCAAATCCGCTTTTAAAGACGGAGGATACGACGTGATTGACTACTACCTGATCGATCCCCGTTTCGGCACCAATACTCAACTTGTTGAACTGGCCGAAGAGGTACACCGCAAAGGAATGCACATTGTGCTTGATTTGGTGGCTGGCCACACATCCGATCAAAGTCCGTGGTTTAAGCAATCTATGGAGGCTGATAAAAATATGGAATACAGCGATTATTTTATTTGGCCGTCGTTCAAACCAGATAATATGCCCGGTGCCGATGGTTCTCGTTTTGTGAAAAGTAATGCGCCAAGGGCAAATTACTATATCAAGAATTTCTTCGATTCACAGCCAGCCCTCAATTACGGTTATGCTCACCCAAATCCGGATTATAAATGGGAACAATCCGTGGACGCACCGGGTCCCCAGGCAGTTCGTCAAGAGCTGAAGAACATCATTACGTTTTGGATGGACAAAGGGATTGACGGATTCCGGGTAGATATGGCGTTCAGTTTGGTGAAGGGTGACGATCAGGACAAGTCTGCCACCATAGCTCTTTGGAAAGAAATGACTGCCTGGTACCGAGAGAAATTTCCTCTTGGTGTACTTGTCGCTGAATGGTTCGATCCGAAACAATCGATAGAGGGAGGTTTTGATATTGATTTTATACGGCCGGGGGAATTACTTTATTCCGCAGGTCGAAGACAGGCCGCTCCAGCCGGAATATATTTTAGCAAAGCAGGAACGGGAAATCCTACTTCCTGGCTTCAGATATTTAAAGACCAATATGCAGGTGTTGCAGATAAAGGATACATTTCTGTGCCGACTGGGAACCACGATTTGCAAAGGATGTCAACCACAGAGAGAAACAGTAATGCCGAACTGAATGTAATTATGACGTTTATGCTCACTCAGGCCGGAATTCCGTTCATTTATTATGGTGATGAAATAGGAATGAAAAATCTTCCGGGGCTTCCAAGCATCGAGGGTAGTATGGGTCGTTCTTCTTCGCGCACGCCCATGCAATGGGATGACGGCGTGAATGCAGGTTTTTCGACTGCCCCTGCCGATAAACTTTATCTTCCTCTTGATCCTGATCCCAACCGTCCGACAGCGGCCAAACAACAAAGTGACCCGAATTCGGTATTGAATTTTGTGAGGAAATTACTGAAGCTGCGGGCTTCTTCTTCGGCGTTGGGGAACAATGGGAAGTGGGAGCTTTTGAGCGACTTGAATCAACCTTACCCAATGGTTTACATGCGCACATATGGAAATGAGAAATATATCGTAGCCCTTAATCCGTCGGATAAAAAGGTGGAGGCAAAAATTTTGGCGATGAATGCAAATCGGGTTAACTATGTATTTGGCACAACTGAAAAATGCAATTACAAAAGTGATAAAAGCGGTGATACTGTCAAATTACCACCTGTTTCAGCCGCCATATTCAAGCTTGAACAATAAAAATAGAATAGGTTGTATATCTAATTGCGCAAAAAAAGCTGCTTTGGCTTGCACCAAAACAGCTATGAGAAAATTTAACTTATCACAAAAAACTATCACAAATAAATATTATCGGATGTTCCCGATCGAATTTTTGGCTGTGTCGTGTTTGGTATTTGCAGCAACCACTTTGTAAGTTCCACCCTCCACTTGAAGTCCAAAGTAAACCTGCACTTTCGCTGCGTCTTTTGATATTCCGTCCATTGTTAGTGCCAACTCATATTCACCGTCCGATAAATTGGAAGGCATCTTAAATTCATTTCCTGCATCACGGACTTGCCAGATTACCTTTCCGTTGCCATAGCTTGAAACTGCGGCAGAGATAACTGCTCCTCCCGGCAAAGCACCTCCAACCAATGAAGCACCTTGTGCCAATGCACTTCCAGTGGCATGTAATCCTGCATTAACTTTAGCAACTTCTGACGAAGTCATTTCAGCGACTTTATTTTGGGTAATCAGGAAAGCTTGTTTATTTGGGAAAACAACATAGGATCCACCGGCCGAATGAAGACCAGCATTCACTTTTTCACCAAATGTGGCGCCTTGCGTTTGTTTCGGAACGGTAACATTCATCGAAATACGGTTAGGCATTCCGTTATTGATGTTATTGATGCTTTTTTCAGTTTGCGCAAAGGCCAGTTGAAAAGCACCAAGAGCAAAGGAAAGTAACAGCAGATTCTTTTTCATGGCACGAATTGTTAGTTCTTATTCAATTTCTTAGAGCATTCACTCCAATCTTTTTGTCGCCGGAAGAATTGGTTTTAGTCCGGGGTACATCTCAATAACAATTCAAATTCTAATTTGATTGCCGAATTTTACAAATAAATGATGTATTTGTCTTTTATTTTGCCTTTCGACAATCGGCGCTCCTGAATAGCATTGATTAAGAACAAACAAATCATGAACCAATTGCTTTCTCGTCGAATTTTTAAGGCAATAACTGTTGTTTCCATAAAGACGTAAATCAAATCATATTTCTACCTTTAACGCATCTAACTTTACAGGGAAAATATGTTTCAAGCTGAAGTTTATATTCAACGGAGAAAGGTTCTTTGCGATAAAATCGGTTCGGGATTGATCCTCTTTTGGGGAAACGACGAAAGTCCGATGAATTATCCGGATAACCCTTATCCATTCAGGCAACACAGTTCGTTCTTGTATTATTTTGGTATCGATTTCCCTTCTCTGGCAGCGGTTATCGACGTTGACAAAAGGCATGAGATTATTTTTGGCGATGATTATACCATTGACGATATCGTTTGGATGGGGCAGCAGCACACTATCGCCGAGCGGGCCCGACTTTCAGGAATTGAAGAAACATTGTCGATGGTGAAGCTGTTCACCATTTTAAAAGAGGCTCAGGCTTCACGTAAAGTAATCCATTTTCTTCCCCCGTACCGACCCGAAAATAAAATAAAATTGTTGCGGTTCCTGAATGTCAGGCCCGATCAGATTAACATCAATGCTTCATCAGAACTGGTGAAAGCGGTGATCAGTCAGCGCGAAATTAAATCGGATCTGGAAATTTTGGAGATCGAAAAAGCGGTTGATTTATCGGTCGACATGCATATCGCAGCAATGAAAATGGTTAGGCCGGGCATCACCGAGGCGCAAGTCGCAGCCAAAGTAAACGAAGTCGCCTTGGCGCAAAACTGCAACATTTCATTCCCGATAATTGCTACCATTAATGGCCAGACTCTGCACAACCATTCGCACCATAACGTTCTGAAGGCTGGAGATTTATTTTTGCTTGATGCCGGGGCTGAATCTCAAATGCATTATGCGGGCGATCTTTCGAGTACTTTTCCGGTAAGCAAAAAATTTACCGAGGTTCAGAAACAAATCTATCAGGCAAGTCTGTTAGCACACGAAACTGCAATAAACGCGATTGTTCCCGGAGTCCGATTCTTGGAGGTTCACTTTGCGGCCTGTCGGTCAATAGCATCGTCGATGAAAGAGCTTGGGCTGATGAAAGGGGATTTTGATGAAGCTGTTGCCGAAGGGGCGCATGCGCTGTTCTTTCCATGCGGAACTGGCCACATGATGGGGCTCGATGTGCACGACATGGAAGATTTGGGAGAAGTAAAAGTTGGCTATGGCGGCGAAACCAAAAGCAACCAGTTTGGGCTGAAATCGCTTCGGTTTGCTAAAGAACTTCGTCCAGGGCATATTTTCACCATTGAGCCAGGCATTTATTTTATACCTCAATTAATCGATTTGTGGAGGTCAGAGAAAAAATTTAATGATTTTCTGAATTGGAACGAGATAGAGAAATTCAGGAATTTTGGCGGAATCCGCAATGAAGAAGATTTCCTGGTCACTGAAAACGGGTTTAAGAGGCTCGGGAAAGCAAAGCCAAAAACCATCGAAGAGGTTGAATCACTGAGGTCAGGAAGTTGAGAAATTGATTTCTACACAATCCAATACCAGTGAATTTTTATGCGCTGGCACTTTGTTTCGTTGTCACTTTGTTCCTTCTTTGCATTTTCCTAATTTCACGTTTTTAATTTTATTCAGATGGAGATACCAAAACTTACGGTTAACACCCCTGTTGAATTGATCGTTAAATATCTCATAAACACCATGGTCGAGCATCTTGGAATTCGGTTCACCTCTTATGGTGAAGGTTGGGTGGAAGCAACCATGCCTATCGATCACCGGACCAGCCGGCCTGGAAATATGCTTCATGGAGGTGCAAATCTGGCCTTGGCTGAAACGATTGCAGGTTTTGGTTCGATGCTCCTTGTCGATAATCAGGAATATGATGTTATGGGAATTCAGGTAAGTGCCAATCATACCGGAAAAGCTGAAGGTTCTGAGGTTTTTGCAAGGGCCGAATCTTTGCATTTGGGTAAAAAGACACAAGTTTGGAATGTTGATATTCGGAATGAGTCGGGCAAATTGATCTCGACAGCCAGAGTGACCAACATGATTGTAAAAAGACATAACAAATAATTCGGCTGTGGCTAATATTCTTGATCGGCTAATCGAAAAACAAATTGCTTTTGCCTGTTGGTTTCATCCGCGCGAAAACCAAATGGGCCTTCTGGTCGGAAACCGTTCGGATGTCAAATTTTTCGATCGGTTCGATCAGTTAAATGGCGAAGCTGGTTTTGTTTTTGCTCCCTATTGCATTACCGAAAAAAGTCCGGTAATCTTACTTCAGTCCAAAGCTTTTTTTGAAAATTTTGATCCGGAAGGTCGTTTGGATATTTCAGGTTTCGAGCCTTTTGAGCGGAATCCGGAAAACGAAATCTGCAAAATTCAGTCGAAAGACGATTATCTTGAGCTGATTGAGAATACCATTACCCAAATTCGAGAAGGCGCGCTTTCAAAAGTGATCATCTCGCGCCAGATTCCGATAAAGCGCACCGAGACTTCGCTGGGGACAACTTTTTTGCAGTTGCACGACCAAACACCCAATGCGTTCACCTATTTCGTCAACTTACCGGTGGCCGGAATGTGGATGGGGGCAACTCCTGAAGTGCTGATTAAATCCGACGGAGAACAGTTCGAAACTGTTTCATTGGCCGGAACTCAGGTTCGTAAATACAATGGTGAAGAATATTACTGGAGTACGAAGGACATCGAAGAACAAGCATTTGTCTCCAGATATATGTTGGATGTTTTCTTTAATTTCGACATCCATAAATACAAAACCAAAGGTCCAGAAACGTTGGAAAGTGGGAAAGTGGCTCATCTGAAAACCTCGTTTTTCTTTGCTGATGAGAAAATTTCAGGCTGTTTGGGCAGTTTTATTGCCGATTTGCACCCAACGCCGGCGGTTTGCGGTTTGCCTAAAGATTTAGCTGATGAATATATACGGATGAACGAGTTTCATCAGCGAAAATACTATACCGGTTATATGGGTCCGTGGCGATTGAACCAACAAGTGTCACTTTTCGTCAATTTGCGCTGTATGGAGATTACATCCGAAGAATATATTTTGTATTCCGGCGGCGGAATTACCGGTCGTTCGGTTCCAGAAAAAGAATGGGAGGAGACCAACCAAAAGGCAAAAACGTTACTTTCGGTGATCAATCCTGAAAATCAGTCATGATTAGTACCAAAAAACATAGCCAGCAATTGGCTGCTTTGCTCCTGAAAAAAGGAATAACAGACATTTTAATTTCGCCCGGAAGCCGCAATGCGCCAATGATACACACGTTCCACGGCATTGCAGAATTCAACTGCCGGAACATTGTTGACGAACGGAGTGCTGCCTATTTTGCGCTTGGTTTGTCGTTGGCCAAACAGAAGCCGGTGGCTATTGTTTGCACTTCGGGAACAGCAAGTCTGAATTACACGCCTGCTGTTGCCGAGGCATTTTATCAGAATATTCCGTTGATCGTGCTCACGGCTGATCGCCCCGATTATTGGATTGATCAGGCCGAAAGCCAGTGTATCCGTCAGGAAGGTATTTACCACAACTTCGTTAAAAAAGAAGTGAGCTTGCCTTTGGGTGAATCAGAAAATGAACTGTGGTTCGCGGCCCGGCAAATTAACGAATGCCTGAATCTGGCCACTTCTGGAAGTCCGGCTCCGGTGCATATCAATATTCCTTTCGAAGAACCGCTCCACGATTTGATCGATGATGAACTTCCGGATATAAAAGAAATTGGACTTGCTGAAATTCAATCGCTAATTTCTCCAAATGAGCTATCTGGCTTGGCTGAAACAATCAGTCGGTCGAAAAAAATAATGGTACTGGCAGGGCAGGCAAATCCTAGTCCTGAACTAGAAAATGCGCTCGCAAAATTTGTGGCGAAAACCAGAGCAGTAGTTTTGCACGAGCATCTGTCAAATTTTTCCAATTCGAATTTCTGCGGAAGCATTGATGCGTTGATGTCAGCGATTCTGGAAGATAACGCCGCCGAATATTGTCCCGATTTGGTGATTAGTTTGGGTGGACAGTTTGTTTCGAAATCGCTCAAACAATTTCTGCGAAAAAATAAGCCTGCTGAACATTGGCATGTAGGCTTGGGCGGCGAACATTTCGATACCTACCAATCGTTGACCAAAGTCATCCAAACCGAAGCTGCCAATTTCTTTGAATCGCTTTCCGGACAGGCCTTGCAGTCCAATTCGAATTATCTGCCCGTCTGGAAAAATAAGGAAAGCCGTGTCAATCAGCTTCGCGATGAATTTTTGGCAAATATCGAATTTTCCGACCTGAAAGCCTTTGAATTGATCAGTAAAAATATTCCTGAAAACTCGGTTGTTCATTTGGGAAACAGCTCCCCTGTTCGGTACGCACTCATTCACAATCGGGTAAATTTGGTTGAATATTACAGCAATCGCGGCACTGCCGGAATTGATGGCTGCCTGTCAACAGCCGTCGGGTTTGCCAGCGAATCGGATAAGCTGAATACGATTATTCTGGGCGACCTGTCGTTTTTTTACGACTCGAATGCTTTGTGGAACAAATACATTGGCACGAATCTGCGCATCATTGTTATTCACAACGGCGGCGGAAATATTTTCAGCATGATCAAAGGTCCGGGCGAAAATCCGGCTTTTCAGGAACATTTCTTTACCGGGAATACCCACAAGGCCGAAGTTCTGGCCAAAGCATTCGGGTTGGAGTATTTTGCAGCAACCAATGAAAATGAATTAGCTCAAACCTTGACAGAATTTTATTCACCTAGTCAAAAAGCCGCTGTGCTCGAAGTTTTTACCGATGCTGAGGTGAATGTAAAGGTATTTCGGGAGTTGTATCGGAGGGTGAAAAAATAATTTGCCCTTTCAGGGCGCACCGGATATGGTGTTGGCAAATGGCCCAAGGCGTTGCCATTGGGCTGAAGTAAATTGGGCTTTCAGCCTGAAAAAAAATGAAAGAGCAACGAAATATAGAATTTGAAGCTATACAATAGTAAGTTATTTAAAATTTTGATTTTTCTAACGTCCCGTAGGGACAGCTCAATTCAGCCCAATGGCAACGCCTTGGGATAAATGATAAGTAACCTTTGTTTTTCGCCCTGTAAGGGCATTTTAATAAATCGACCGATGTCACAATCATTATCAAAATTGTATATACATCTTATTTTTCACATCATGGATTTGCATGTGCCAATAAAAAATGAGGATAAAAGCGATTTATATGCCTACTTCGGTTCAATTATTAAAGACAATGAATCGATTCCAATTTTAATAAATGGAACTGAGGATCATGTTCATATTTTGTGTGTGATGTCCAAAAATATTGCATTAGCCAAGTTGATCGAGGAAATCAAACGGCACAGCAGTCGATGGATTAAATCTAAAGGAACCCATTACAAACAATTTGCATGGCAGGGTGGATATGCCGGATTTTCTGTAAGTCAGTCTCTGCACGATAAAACCAAGGTGTATATCCAGAACCAGGAAGAACACCATAAACGGATGACCTTTAAAGAAGAATTAATTGCATTTTTAAAAGAATACGGAATTGAATATGATGAACGATATTTGTGGACGGATTA
>Ga0302292_1001829_pt1 | contig 13251 bp, 13 predicted proteins | sample III_Fen_N2_1_FD_194553 | JGI IMG/M metagenome (GOLD analysis project Ga0302292, IMG submission 194553) | Peat permafrost microbial communities from Stordalen Mire near Abisko, Sweden - III_Fen_N2_1 | ecosystem: Environmental > Terrestrial > Soil > Wetlands > Permafrost | place: Sweden: Abisko...
TTTACAGTTTTTAATTTATTCCTAAAAAGGGTTTACATGATATGGCCCATATTCTTATAATCCATTTGAAATCTTTCAAGAGAGAAAGGTTTACTTAAGATTTCTCTTCTTCTTAAGGGTTCAAAGTTCGCAAATTCTTTTACAGGAACAAATTTGTTATAGCATTTGTTTTTCCAGTGTTTTTTCAATATCCCATTTCTTTGGTGCGCTTCCTCAGGAGTTAGCCAGTCAACACTGGAATGAGGCCTGTTGGCATTGTAGTAATCGATAATCTTCTCCAGAACAGGGCGGACATCCTCAATGGTATCAAAATCGTAAGCATTAAGCCATTCTTGTTTCAGAATGCCGTTGACGCGTTCAGCTACGGCGTTCTCCAAAGGGTCTCCGTTTTCAGTCATGCTGGGCCTTATACCATTGTGTTCCAAAAGAGTGATGTATGAAGGATAGGCATATTGAAGCCCCCTGTCTGAATGGTGAATCATCCCTTCCAGATTCGAGTGGGCCTTGTCAATGGCTTTCTGCAAGGCTTTCTCTGTATAGTGGTATGCCAGGCTCGGAGCCAGCACCCAGCCCACTATTTTATGAGAGTAAGCATCAGTAACCAGTGACAGGTAACAGAACTTTACAGACAAAGGGATGTACGTTATGTCAGCTACCCAAAGCATGTTGGGACCTGATGGTACAAAATTTTTTATCAGGTTGGGGTACCGATGGAAGTTGTGGTTGGAATCCGTTGTCCTCGTATGGCGGCGACGTATTCTGACCATTAACTTGTTTTCGTTTAACAGGTCATAGAAAGCATCTCTTCCAAGGTAAAAAGCTTCTCCGAAATACTCTTTACACTTGATTAAAAGCTTTTGACAGCCCATTTTGGGTGCGTCCTTGCGAATCTCAAGAACGTATTCCAGTATACATATTTTGAATTGTTCAGATTCAAAATCAAGTTCCTTACGTTGATAGAATGCCTGACGGCTTACACCAAACAGTTCACACAGAGAGCTTAAAGAATATTCAGGGCTCTCCGTATGCAACGTCTCTACTGTTTGATGCCAGATTTTTTTCTTATTGGAATCTGGAGCTCCTTCTCTGCCAAGTTGATCATCATCTCTAAGGCCTCATTCTTCATCTTGAAATGCGCCAGAGATGCCTTTAATTGGCTGTTCTGCTTCTGTAAATCAGCAATTACCGCGGATTCTTCTTTCTTTTTGGGCATAAATCCAATTGGTATCAATTGTGAATATGGATCTTCTATTCCAAATTTACACATCCATTCTGTAATTATTCTTGAACTGTACAAATTATATTTTCTCGCTAAAGAATATTTACTTGCTCCTCCTAAATACTCCTGAATGATTTCCATCCGAAGATCATCCGTTAAATTCCTAATTGTTCTCATACTATTGTCTTTTTACAGGGTTAATACTGTAAACTTTTTTTAGTATAAGTCATGTTTTGCCTCGAACACCAAGGTGTTTTTTTTTGGTCATTCCTGTTTTTGTGAAAAGCCCGTTTCACCTTCTCTAATCCGTTTTTTTCCATTTTTGCTTTTTGTGCATAAGGTTGCATTATTTTTTGCTTTTTGTCTGCGTTTTCTTGCAACGCTTCCGTTTTCCAGCAGCATGGCATTCCGGTTCCTGTTCGTCCGTCCTTGTGAATGCTTGATTCCTGCGCTATTTGTTTGTCTCTGGCGAGCCTTCACAAAATAGCCTTGCAGTCATCTGCGCATTTCCTGCGTCCGTTCTCAAGGTCGCCGTCAACCATACCGCTGGCCTCCGTCCGCTTTGTGGGATTGTCAAGTCCGTTGGATAAATTAAATATTTAATGTAAAATATATTCCTTTTAAAAATAATGTGTACTTTAGCTCGTTATAACAACACCTTAAAAACCTGATTGTTTTCAGGAAAAGAACAATCGTTTAACAAGTAAACGGACGCAAAAGCTGACTGCTGTTTCATGAAAACTTTAAATCGCATTCAATCTAATGAGGAAGTATTTAAAAGGGGAAGGTGCGGGCTTTTAATAATGATATATACGCAGTAAGGGTCTGTGGTGTTATACGGCATTTTAGAGCGCACATTTCATGTTTTCTGCAAACTAGCAGATTTAATCTAAGATGGATATGCTATATAAAAGAGATTTTACCGTATTGACAGATGAAGAGAGATTTCGGAACAGTGAGGCTGAAGAATATCTAAAGGCTCATTACAAAAAAACTAAAATTTTGACACCAGTTGTAATGCAAAAGTATCACGATATGAAACCTGAGGCCTCATATTATAATGAATCATTGTTTCCTAATAACTACCTAAATCCTGATACTCTTGATGATAAACTACAATTGAAGCAAATTGAGAATGGATTTGAATCCTTGCTTAATTCGAATCCTTCTGAGCGTTTGATCTTGAATTATATTAATGATAATGGCTATTATAATCTGATAGCTTCAGTTTTTCTTTCAGGCTATACATTTGGTCATCATGATGCATATTTATTTAAAGAGTTTGAGTTGACATCTACATATAAAGCTGATTATTTGTTGGTTGGTAAAAATTCACACGGATATCATTTCATTTTTATTGAACTGGAAAATCCAATAGGTTTAATAACAAATGCAGATGGAGAGTTTGGCTAAACAATAAGAAAGGGCGTCAAGCAAGTAAAAGACTGGGATAAATGGCTTGAACGAAATTTCCAAAGCCTATATCTGGTTTTTGAAAAAAGCAAGAATTTAAAAATTAATTTACCAGATGAATTTAGAAATCTTAATAAAACGAGACTCAATTATGTAGTGATAGCAGGTAGAAGAGCTAATTTCAATGACAATACCTACGAAGAAAAACGAAGGCTTTTGAGACAAAATTACATAAATTTATTGCATTATGATAATCTGATGGATAGCTTTAAGGCACTTCAAAGCACTTATAATTATTAGATTAAATAAAAACGTCGTATAACACTACTTAGACCAAAACCACGCAAGGTGGCCGTTGTCTGGCTTCCCGTTAGCTACCTTAAAACCGTTTTTATCAACAATCTACAAAATTTATGAAAGCAAATTATATTATCTTTCACCCTGAATCTCAGAGGCAGCATGTTCACGTTAATGGCGATGTGGTTCTGAATAATGAACTTATTAACGGTTGGGACGGAGATATCTGGGTTGATAAAATGTTTGATTGTAATGAGGATCCATTTGTATTTAATGATCCATGGATTTATTCATACTGTCATGCATCTCAATTGAGGCGGTGTCTAAAACATAATGGTTCAATTAATACTGGCTCATATTTGATATTTGTGAATGGTACTGCAGTAAATAAAAATAAACTAGCTATTGACACCGTCTTTTGTGTTGGATCTATTCTAGAATGGAAAAGGAATAAAGAAAAGGGGCCAGTGTTACCGTTAAAGTATCAATTATTATTAAATGATAAAGAATCAGAATTATGGAAGAGACATTTGAAGTTTCCATTTTGTGGATACCATGCATCTGTTACACATACCTATGAAGCTGAAATGTGGAGTTCTTCCAAAAAAGTTTATTCGTTTCTTCCAATTAATAGTGACGGTGATAGAGTTACATTAGATTTTTCTGATTTAAATAAAGAAATTGCAGATAAGATTTTAAGTAATATAAAGGGTAAAAAACCTGTTTTACTGACTGATGATGAGGTTGAAGAAATATTATCTATAATTAAAGCAGCGACAACTAGAAAAGTTGTTAGAATTATTTCGTGTGATGTTAAAGGTATATCCAATAAAGGCAAAAATTGTAATTGTTAAATAAAGGCTGCAGCTAAGCCACAGCTTTTACTCAGGCGCATACACGCCTTTGTTTAAGCCGTCGCTTAGCCACCCGTTGGGCGCAATTGTAACCCTCCATTCAACTTTTAATTGATTGTATATGGAACAAAACGTAGTAAGATTTCTTCGTAGAAAAGACTATAAAAGGATTATGGATATTGGACAAGGTGGTACAGGTAAAACAGTCCTATTAAAAGATGAGCTTATTGATGAGTGTTTTGTATGTAAAAAATACTCTCCGTATGATGAGCAATACAAAGACATGTTTTACAAAAATTTTGTTGAAGAAATTAAGATTCTCTATAAAATTTACCATAAAAACATTGTACGAGTTTTTAGTTATCATCTATATCCAGAACAGAAAACCGGTTATATTTTGATGGAGTTTATTGAAGGTAAGGATATTAAAACTTTTCTTAAGTATTGTCCAAATAAAATTAATGAGATTTTTGAACAGACAATGGATGGCTTTTGTTATCTCGAACAAATTGGAATTTTACATCGAGACATTAGGCCACAAAATATTTTAGTTTCAAATGAAGGCTTTGTAAAGATTATTGACTTTGGATTTGGGAAAAAAATAAATTTTGATGATGATTTTGAAAAGAGTATTTCTTTAAATTGGCCATATACGATACCCAACGATTTTAAAAATGGAATTTATGATTTTAGGACTGAAGAATATTTTATTGGAAAACTATTTGAAGAGGTAATTATTGAAAATCACATAGAAAGTTTCTTGTATGCTGATATTTTATCGAAAATGACAAGTATTGATTATCGAAATAGGATAGATAGCTTTGTTACAATAAATAAAATGATTCTTTCTGGAGAGATTGAATCTTTTGCTTTCTCTGAAGAAGATAAAACAGTCTATCGGACATTTGCATATCAGATTACATCAATTTTCTCTGAAATTGAAAGTGGGTCCACTTATATTACTGATACAGATTTAATTATACTTGAATTAAATCGTGTTTATAAAGATTCAGTACTTGAAGATTATATTCAAGATTCGAGTTCGATAACTTCCTGTTTTTTAAAAGGGCCATATAGATTTCATCCAAGTAGTAATGTGCCAGTTTTAGATGTTAAAGACTTTCTTAAATTATTTAAGACCGCCACTTTAGATAAACAGCAGATAATCTTGAATAATTTGTGGAGAAGATTAGATACAATTAAACGATATCAAATTGCTGATCTACCTTTTTGAATAAATAATAACTGTGCCCAATAATTAATAGCACTCTGAGCATCCCTTTAGTGAAAATAGAGAAAGGAGATCTTTGACATAATGCAGGTTTTCGTACTTTTTCCGAATCATTATCCTGGTAAGTTGATGCTTATAAAGAGTGATTCAGTGCAAATTGGTGTCTTTTTGTTCGCGATAGGGCATACCTTTTCCTCTTTGCTAATGGAAGGCAAAGGAAACTGTTGCTCTAATTTACGGACAACGCTTTCAAATTCAGGAACAAGCATGATTGCCTGCTTCACAATGGTAAAACCCGATTTCTTTCTCATAATCATTGATTTTTGTGGTGAATAATCTTACGATTATATAAAAAATCGGGTACTTTTGAAAACAGTAATGAACTGCTATCCGCGAAGGCGGATTTAGTTCAACATCAGCTATCCGCAAGTGCGGCAGCGGTGGTTTTCGGTGCGCATTTTTCCGCTCAAACTGTTTCTCGGCTTGACAGGAAATCGCCCGCAATCCGCCCCTGCGTGTAGCTCCCTACGTTAGCGGTTAGTCCTAGTAAAAAACGGCGACTACAAAAATGACTTAGATAGTCAACAAATAGAAAGATAAACGAACAAAAACACATTTAAATATAATGACAAAAGAACAAGAACGCGACGAGCTTCACCGGGCGATATGGCAAATTGCAAACGACCTACGAGGTTCGGTTGATGGATGGGATTTCAAATCGTATGTATTGGGGTTTTTATTTCACCGGTTTATTTCGGAGAACCTCACTATGTACCTCAACAAGGAAGAACATCGCGCAGGCAACACTGATTTCGATTACGCTAAACTATCAGATAAAGATGCTGAATATGGCAGAGCCGACACGGTGAAAGAAAAAGGGTTTTATATTCTGCCTTCGGACCTGTTCGAAAATGTTTGCCGCAATGCCCGCAACAATCCCAACCTGAACGAGACGCTGAGCAATGTATTTAAGAATATCGAAAATTCAGCCAAAGGTTTCGACAGCGAAGACGATCTCAAAGGCTTGTTTGATGATATAGATGTTAACAGCAACAAGTTAGGCGGATCGGTAATCAAGCGCAACGAACTGCTGGTGAAAATACTGGAAGCGGTAAACGGGCTGAAATTAGGCAACTTTAAAACCAATACCATCGATGCCTTTGGTGATGCGTATGAGTTCCTGATGACCATGTACGCCTCCAATGCAGGCAAGTCTGGCGGCGAGTTTTTCACCCCGCAGGAAGTATCCGAATTGTTGGCTGAAATTACAGTCGTTGGAAAGAAATCTGTAAACAAAGTGTATGATCCTGCTTGCGGTTCTGGCTCGTTGCTGCTGAAATTTGCCAAAGTGCTTGGCAAGAATAATGTGCGACAAGGTTTTTACGGGCAGGAAATCAACATTACCACCTACAACCTGTGCCGTATCAATATGTTTTTGCACGATATCAATTTCGAGAAATTCAATATCGCTCACGGCGATACCCTGATAGACCCGAAACACTGGGACGACGAACCATTCGATGCCATTGTATCCAATCCGCCTTACTCCACTAAGTGGGATGGCGACAGCAATCCGCTGCTGATCAACGACCCCCGTTTCTCGCCTGCCGGCGTGCTGGCTCCCAAGAACAATGCCGACCTTGCCTTTACCATGCACATGCTGAGCTGGCTCTCCACCACCGGTACGGCTGCCATTGTAGAGTTTCCGGGTGTGCTGTACAGGGGCGGTGCCGAGCAGAAAATCCGAAAATACCTGATTGACAACAACTACATCGATACCGTTATTCAGTTGCCTGCCAACCTGTTCTTTGGTGTGGGTATAGCTACCTGCATTATCGTGCTAAAAAAGAGCAAGAACGATAACAAAACCCTTTTTATCAATGCTTCCAACGAATTCATGAAAGCCGGAAACAAGAATAAACTCACCGAAGAACACCGCTTAAATATCCTCAATGCATTTATCGAGCGCAAAGACAACACCTATTTTGCTTCACTGGTAGACAACTCCGCTATTGCCTCCAACGACTACAATCTGTCGGTAACCAGCTACGTGGAGCAGGAAGATACCCGCGAACTGGTGAATATCAAAGCACTCAATACCCAGATAACCGAAATTGTGGAACGCCAAAACCAACTGCGGAGCGAGATTGATGTGATCATTGCCGAACTGGAAGGAGCAGCTTTATGAGTAATAATAATGAAATACAAAACTTTGACCAACAACTAAACGATTGGCGAAAACAATTCAATAAAGAGATTCCCGAACGGGTTGGGCTTGCCTTTTATACAAACGATGAAGGTGAGGTGGAAATTGAAGTGTATATGACTGACGAGAATATGTGGATGAGTCAGCAAATAATGTCGAAACTTTTTGACGTGGAAGAGCATACCATAACTTACCATATTCAAGAAATATTCAAAAGCGGAGAGTTGGACGAAAGCCCAACTACTCGAAAAATTCGAGTAGTTCGCATCGAGGGGAAACGACAGGTAAACCGCGAAATTCAGTTTTATAATTTAGACCTGGTTATTTCGGTTGGTTATCGTGTTAATTCAATTAAAGCTACTCAGTTCCGAAAGTTTGCCACGAGGGTACTGCACGAATACATACAAAAAGGATATGTGCTCAACGATGATCGATTTAAGCAAGGACGGAAATTCGATGATGCGTATTTCAAAGAAATGCTCGAACGGATTAGAGATATACGTTTGAGTGAACGTCGTTTGTATCTTCAAATTACCGACATTTTTGCGATAGCTTCCGATTACGACAAAAACAGCCTGATAACCAAAGAGTTTTTTGCCTTTATTCAAAACAAACTGCATTATGCCATTGCAGGCGGAACTGCAGCCGAAATAATTCACAACCGTGCCGATGCCACCAAAAAAAATATGGGCTTAAGCTCGTGGGCACATTCGCCAAACGGAAAAATCTACAAAACCGATGTTACGGTAGCAAAAAATTACCTAAAACAAGAAGAATTACATGAGTTACGCCTGGCTGTGAGTGCTTTTCTCGATTTGGCACAGATGCGTGCCGAACGGCAGTTACCAACCACTATGCAGGATTGGATAAGCTTTATGAGCAGTTATATCGACCTGAACGGCTATCCCGTACTTGAAGGCTTGGGAAAAATAAGCAAAGAGCAAGCCGATGAAAAAGCCTTGGACGAATACTCAAAATTTCGTGTTATTCAAGACCGAAATTACGAAAGTGATTTCGAAAAAATGCTCAAGCTTATTGATAAAAAAGGAGGCGAAAAATGAGTAGGATTGAAGAACTGATAGAAGAACTTTGCCCGGAGGGGGTGGTATTTAAGAAATTGGGGGATGTTTGCGAAAATATAATTTCCGGAAAAAATAAACAAAGAATTGAAACGGGTGAATTTCCAGTTTACGGTTCTACTGGAATTATAGGACATACAGACGAATATGTTTTTGATGAAGAATGTTTGTTAATTGCAAGGGTTGGAGCCAATGCTGGATTTGTGTATAGAGGCAAAGGTAAATATGATGTATCTGACAATACTCTTATTGTAAGACCCAAAGCAATATACAATTTGTCTTTTGGTTATTATCAATTATATTTTTTTGGAATAAATAAATTAGCTAAGGGAGGTGGCCAACCTTTAATAACAGCTGGAGATATTAAAAAAATTCAAATTCCCATTCCCCCGCTTCCCATTCAGCAGGAAATAGTTACGATCCTTGATACCTTTACCGAATTGGATGCTGAGCTGCAAGCCGAACTCGAAGCCCGCCGCAAACAATATGAGCATTATCGGAATGACTTATTGAACTTTGAAAGAAAAGAGGTTGAGTGGAAAACATTGGGGGAAGTAGCCCATTATTCTAAAAGTCGAATTTCTGCAAGTGTAGTTGACGAAAGAAACTATGTTGGAGTTGAAAACTTATTGCAGAATAAACAAGGAAAGACATTGTCAAATTATGTTCCAATAAAAGGCAATTTGATTGAATTCAAAACAAATGATATATTGATTGGTAATATTCGACCATATCTCAAAAAAATATGGATGGCAACAAATAATGGCGGTACAAATGGAGATGTTCTCGTAATTCGAATTAATAGTATCTTTAATTCAAGCTTAATCCCGAAATTTCTATATTTCGCTTTATCCTCAGATATTTTCTTTGATTATGACAATCAATATGCAAAAGGGGGCAAAATGCCGCGTGGCGATAAGAATGCTGTTTTAAGATACAAAATCCCCATTCCACCCCTCGCCGAGCAGGAACGCATTGTAGGGATATTGGATAAATTTGAAGCGTTGGTTACCGGTGAATTGCCTGCCGAGATAGAAGGCCGCCGCAAGCAGTATGAGTATTACCGGGAGAAATTGTTGACGTTTGAACCATTAACAACCAACCCTTAATCGTTATGAACAAGGTTTCAATCCGCTTTTTCGATGATCGCGAGGTACGGGCCGTTTGGGACGATGGCAATGCTAAATGGTGGTTTTCCGTTTTAGATATTGTCGCTGTTCTTGCCGACCAGGACGATTACGCCAAGACACGAAACTATTGGAAATATCTTAAAGCAAAACTCAAAAAAGAAAACAGCGAGTTGGTTAGTGCCACTACCCAACTGAAACTTTTAGCAAACGACGGAAAACAATATTTAACCGATATGCTTGATCATAGCGGAATTATTGAACTTGGCAAACAGTTTCCGGGCAAAAAGGCAAACCGATTTATCGAATGGTTTACCTTTAGCGATGAAAGCATTGACGGAAAAAGCAAAACAAAGGCTTATGCCCTGTTTGAAAGCCGTGAAATATTTATGAAAGGGATCGATTACTCGTACTATTACAAAGAAAATTAAAATAAAGAAAAGATGAAGCAGTATAACGTAATAGCTGAAAATCCCGAAAGTACGGTCGTTTCCGAATATCAGCCCTTGGTTCGCAAAGAGGCAAGCTATCAATCAGAAGCAGCACTCGAACGTTCATTCATTGAACAGTTGCAAATGCAGGCGTATGAATACCTGCCCATAATTTCCGAGGAACAATTGATCGGGAATTTAAGAAAACAGCTTCAACTGCTGAATGATTATCAATTTACGGATAAAGAATGGCTTGATTTCTTTGAAAATAAAATAGCCAACAAGAATTACGGCATCGAAGATAAGACTGCCATCATTCAGGAAGACCATATCCAACTCCTTTCCCGTGCCGATGGTTCGATTAAGAACATTTACCTGATAGATAAGGAAAATATTCACAACAACCGGTTGCAGGTGATCAATCAATACGTTGTTGATAATGGGCAACGTCCCAATCGGTACGACGTTACGGTGTTGGTTAACGGCTTGCCCTTAGTTCATATCGAACTTAAAAAACGGGGTGTAGATATTAAGGAAGCATTTAATCAAATAGATCGCTACAATCGGGAAAGTTTCTGGGCAGGCAGCGGATTGTTTGAATATGTGCAACTGTTTGTGATTTCAAACGGCACGTATACCAAGTATTACAGCAATACCACCCGCTTCACCCACATCAAAGAACTGGGTACCAACAAGCCCACGAAAGGAAAACGGAGCAGCAACAGTTACGAGTTCACTTCGTGGTGGGCTGATGCCTACAACCGCTCCATTACCGACTTGATGGATTTTGGACGCACATTTTTTGCCAAACACACCCTGCTCAACTTGCTTACAAAATACTGCGTTTTTACTTCCGAAAAACTATTGTTGGCTATGCGGCCATACCAAATTGTGGCTACCGAACGGATTTTAGGCAGGATAAATATTGCTAATAACTATAAGAAAGCAGGAACAATAGAAGCTGGCGGATACATCTGGCACACCACCGGTAGCGGTAAAACGCTTACCTCGTTTAAAACTGCACAACTGGCAAGCAAATTGCCATTTGTCGATAAAGTGCTGTTTGTGGTTGATCGAAAAGACCTCGACTATCAAACCATGAAGGAATACGACAAATTTGAGAGAGGGGCTGCAAACAGCAATACGAACACTGCCATTCTAAAAAAACAACTCGAAGATCCTCAGGCACGTATTATCATTACCACCATTCAAAAGTTATCGGTACTGATTAAAAATCAAAAGAATCATGCAGCTTTCAGTCAGCACATTGTAATCATTTTTGATGAGTGTCACCGCTCACAGTTTGGCTATATGCACACAGCCATTACAAAGAGTTTCAAAAGGTATCACCTGTTTGGATTTACAGGCACGCCCATTTTTGCGGTTAATTCGAGCAGTAACAGCCGGGCAGATTTACGAACGACTGAACAGGCTTTTGGCGACAAACTGCATACCTACACCATCGTCGATGCCATTACCGATAAAAATGTACTCCCGTTCCGTATCGATTATATCAGTACTATGAAGGAGCAGGAAAATATTCAGGATGAAAAAGTATGGAACATAGATAGGGAAAGGGCTTTGGCCGCTCCGGAGCGAATCAGCAATATTGTTACCTATATCCGTGAACACTTCGACCAGAAAACCAAACGCAATAGCTTCTATCAATTAAAAGACCGCCGGTTGGCTGGTTTTAATTCCATTTTTGCTGTTTCGTCCATCGATGTGGCTAAAAAATATTACACCGAGTTTCAAAAGCAAATGGCTGGTTTGCCAAGTGATCAGCAGTTGAAAGTGGCTACAATTTACAGTTTTGGAGTGAATGAAGACCCTGAAAACGGCATCATTGATGATGAAAACCTCGAAGATACCAGCCTTTTAGACCAAAGCTCACGAGACTTTCTCGAATCGGCCATACAGGACTACAACAAGCTGTTTAAAACCAATTACGATACTTCGAGTGATAAATTTCAAAATTACTATAAAGATGTTTCGCAACGGGTAAAAGACCGTGAAATTGATTTGCTTATCGTGGTAAACATGTTTCTTACCGGCTTTGATGCCACAACTTTAAATACCCTTTGGGTAGATAAGAACCTGCGTTTGCATGGGCTTTTGCAAGCTTTTTCACGCACAAACCGCATTCTCAACACGGTGAAAACTTTTGGAAATATTGTTTGCTTCCGAAACCTCGAAAAAGCCACCAACGAGAGTATTGCACTATTTGGCGACAAAGAAGCCGGAGGAGTTGTCTTACTCAAAACGTACGATGAATATTACAACGGCTATAAAAACGGAGATAAAAAGGTAATCGGCTATGCCGATTTAGTGGATGAGTTACAAGAAAAATTCCCTGTCAGTGAACAAATTATCGGCGAACAAAACCAAAAAGACTTTATAAAGCTTTACAGTGCCATTTTAAAAGTGAAAAACATACTTTCCACATTTGATGAGTTTGCAGGTAACGAGATGTTGATAGAGCGTGATGTGCAGGATTATCACAGCATGTATATCAACCTTTACAACGATTTCCGTGGCAAAAACAAAGGTGATAATGAAAATGTAAACGATGACATAGTCTTTGAAATGGAGTTGATTAAACAGGTCGAAATCAACATTGATTATATCTTGGCACTCATTAAGAAATACCACGAAGGTTATTTAAAAGACAAGGAAATTGTTATAAGTATCAGCAAAGCCATTGATTCCAGCGTGGAACTCCGCAATAAAAAAGAGCTTATCGAACAGTTTATTGATTCCTTAACTCCTTCAACCAATATAGATGATGATTGGCATTCATTTGTTGATGCAAAGAAATTGGAAGAATTAGACCGCATTATTAATGATGAAAATTTGGATAAAGACGAAGCTTACAAGTTTATAACAAATGCTTTCCGTGACGGTTATTTACAGTCAACAGGCACAGCTCTAAGCAAGGTGCTTCCGCCAGTTTCACGCTTCAACCCTACAGGCGACCGCACAAAGAAAAGAGAATCCGTACTCGAAAAACTCAGTGCATTTTTTAATAAGTTCTGGGACATATCGGGTGGCAGGTTTTTAAAGAATTAATTTTGTATTTGTGATGAAATATTGAAAGAAAATGACTAAACCGCTAACAAAGTATAGGTCATAAGGGTTTCATTAGTCCTTGACAAATAAAAATCATCAGCTGATGATTTTTCGGTTTGAGATATGGTTGATTTACTGTGTGTTAGGTTTGTGGTCTTTTTGATCATTTGTATATTTATTGGTTATTTTTGTTGTATTTATGCAATTCCGAAAAGCATCTTTATTTTCTTCAAAAAACATCAACGTGTTTGCTCAAAAACCATAACTGGTTTGTTTCAAAACATCAACTGGTTTGTCTCAAAACCATAACAGGTTTTCCTCAAAA
>Ga0302292_1001833_pt1 | contig 13239 bp, 35 predicted proteins | sample III_Fen_N2_1_FD_194553 | JGI IMG/M metagenome (GOLD analysis project Ga0302292, IMG submission 194553) | Peat permafrost microbial communities from Stordalen Mire near Abisko, Sweden - III_Fen_N2_1 | ecosystem: Environmental > Terrestrial > Soil > Wetlands > Permafrost | place: Sweden: Abisko...
TGGCAGCATTTTGATACTTTTGATGTAGCCAAATCTCAAATTACTACATGGTTGCACACTATAGCCGGAAGACTTGTTATTGACTATTATAGGACTATCAACAAACAGCGCAAATTAGAGCTTACTGAAATGCCCGAAAATTCTGACTATCTGCAAGTTAGCGGAAACGTACAAGATTTTGCCAGTCCTGCAAGTGAATTGATAGAAAGTAAGGAACTGCAAAAAGCTATCAATACTGCAATGTGTAAACTCAATGAAACGCAAAAAAATGTTGTTGATCTTTATTTTATCAAAGGTCGCAAATATGAAGAAATTGCAGATATGTTAAACATTAGCATGTCAAACGTGAAAGTTACTTTGCTCAGAGCAAAGGCAATTTTACAAAGCAAATTGCAAAATGAATATGCCGCACTATAGGCAAAAAAGTTAACCGGACAAAGGGGTGCAGATTTGCACCCCTTTTTAATTAAAATCGATGTACTGAATATTTCTTAATTAAAATGTAACATTGTTCACTGAATTACGTATAACATAGTACAAACCTTAAAAACCCAAAGTCATGTCAAAACAAACCAGACCACTTTACACAATAGCTTCGGACATTCGCAAAGATTGGGGAGCAAAAGTAAATTATGCCGCAAAACCTTACTTGGATGCAATGTCCAGCTTGAATAGCATTACAGACAACTATGGCGCAGACTCAGCTCGAAGCGTAGTTGCTTACTTTCTTTCAAATGCCTCAACTTGGAGAGGCGAAGTAGCAAAGGCAATAAAAGCCGAACTGAATGCCATGATCAAATGATCTTAATTAAAAAGGGGGGCACAATGTCCCCCTTTTGATTGTAACAATTCAGGGGCAATTCCGTATAATAATGTACACTAAAACAACCAAAGCAATGTCCGGAGAAAAAACATATATTGGCACATACAAAGTAGTTAAGATTTACCGCAAGTCCAGACGGCACGTAATTCTAAATCGTGGCTTAACACGAGACGAAGCAATAAGGGTAGTCAATACTTATCCGGATAGCCAAAGGCACATGGTAGTATTTGATAAACAATTCTGGGCAGATAAGTATTTTGTGTAACAATATTGTTCAATGTACGTATAACCTAATGTACACACTCTAAAACCCCAAAGCAATGATAAGAATAGTTAGAATGTCCGGTAAGTATTACGGTTTCAGAATCGGCAAAGAATTGATTTCAGACGTATCAAACATTCAGGTATTTGTTTATGAGGGCACGCCAGTAATTTTAGTTGATGTTCTGGATGATCTCAAAACTTTTGGCATCAACCCCGCAGATGTCGAAATGGTTTAATAATCTGTAACAATTCAGCTCAATGTACGTATAAGATAATGTACACACTCTAAAACCCCAAAGCAATGGAAAAATTCAGATTTACTACAATGGGCACATCGGGAATTAAAAAGGTCGAAATTCAATGTTCACTGGAATATGCAAGGCAATTGATCGATAGTGGTTATGTTCATTCTGGAGTATGGGAAACTCTAACTAACAGGATTTATCTGTAACAATTCAGCTCAATGTACGTATAACCTAATGTACTAACAACCCAAAGCAATGAAAGAACTCAATGGATTATCGTTTCACGCAAATACTAAATTGGCAGTGATGCTAGTATTGTCCACATTATACAATTCAAAAGAACGGGTAAGATTCTGGTACGGTGACGGCAGTGGTAAGTCGTGGAATGAAGAAAATGATGTTATGGGCAGAGTTGGCAGATCAACAGGTAGCCGGAAAATACCACTTTTAATTAAAAACTCCAATTCAACAGGTGGTGGTGGAATTATCTGCGACAGGATTATTAAGATTGTCCGTACCAGAGATAATAGGGTATTGTACGTAAACAATAATTTTAATCAAAGCGTCTTTAAAGCAGTTGATTGCGAAGTACTGCAAGACGGCGAAACATTCGCACCCAATTGTAAAAGCCCAGAAGCAGCCCAGAGATTAGCTGACTACATGAACGGCAAAAGGCATAGTAAGTAATTGTAACAATTCCGCTCATTGTACGTATAAGATAATGTACACACTCTAAAACCCCAAAGCAATGGTAGTAATTCTAAATAAAACAAAGTCAGCTCGTGATAGGTTCAGTCTTGTTGATCAGCCAATGGGCGGCTATGGTGAACCCCCAACAAGCCCAACACATAAATATTCTGTTGGTCATGGAGTAGATAGGGGAAACGGTTATCAGGGTTATAGTTCGATACCATATTTTCTCACAGACGCTAGCGTTGATCAAGAAACTAAATTTAAACTGGTTGAAGAATTGGTAAAGTTAGGTTATTCTCAACCTTTTTAATCCGTAACAATTCCTGTGTTTTTACGTATAAGATAATCTCATGTGGATAGCTGCATTGGAGACGCAGCAGATAGGTAATATGTCTAACAGTCGCCTTCATCGGTGATGGTTTCGGGTACAAACCGATATAAGTTAGTTGATTAATACGCCTAATGGCAATTTACCGATTCTTGTGGTTCGACACCAGATATTCACATGTTGGTTTTAATTAAAAATCTCTTGTAACATTACAGGGGATTTTACGTATAACATAATACACTAACAACCCCAAAGCAATGGCAACAATCGAAGACTATGTAAAAGATATCACAACAGCAAGTGATGCGTACTGGGAAAGAATGGGTTATACATTTGCTCCACCCCCGACATACGTAATTGAATCAGGACAGCGATTTTATAAGATTGTCAAAGTTGACGGAATCAGACCAGATGCACTCGCAGGTTACAAGTCAAGTAGGTCAGTCCATTGTTTCGTTGAAAAGGCAACAGGGAACATTTATAAGGCAGCAGGTTGGTCAGCTCCGGCAAAGGGAATCAGGGGTAACATTAACGATGTAGAAAAACCCCTGCTTGGCGGTCAGTTCTACAGGTAGTTTTAATTAAAAATCCCCTTGTAACAATTCCTGTGCTTTTACGTATAAGATAATATTAAAAACCCAAATCATGGATTTAAGATATAAGCAATGGATGATAATTGCAAATAGAGATTCTGTTTGTAAGGAAACTGGCAAGGAAATAAAAACTGGTGATAAGGTTTTATATATACCCGCAATTAAGACACTACATATCCCTGCAAGAGTTTTCTGCGAGCAGAGCAAAGAATACAAAGACGCAGTAAACGATATAGATACTGGATGGAAGTTTGAAGAGTAACAATTCCTGTGCTTTTACGTATAATAACATAAAGGAAAGAACTATGAACACAATTAAACTAATTTTTTGGATTCTCGCTACTCTATTTGCAGGTATTGCTATTATGTCGGGTGGACTTGATTTATTGGGTGAAGTCACTGTAAAGGGGCTTACTCGCAATGGATTTCAATGGGTTGCCGATATTTCATTTATTGTTACTGGAATAATCTCAGCGTTCATGGCATTAAAAGAAATTCAAAAACTGTAACATTCCCGCTCATTGTACGTATAACCCATTGTACACATACTAAACCCCAAAAGCAATGATATCAGTACAGGAAAGACTCAACTCTGAATTAAAACACGGTAAATCTATTGCATGGTGGGCATGTGGATACTACGTCAGCAAAGGTGGCGTACATGGTTTAGATTTAAAAGTACCGATCTTTGCACACAATCACGAAGGCAAGGGCATTGGTTTGCACAGTAAAGACCAGAGCATTGTACGGGTATTAATAAGCTACATGGGCAGCATGATGTGGATAAATGTCCGAGCATGTGATATGAGTTATGGTATGGGTGGAGATTTCCCACCGTCAATGCAGGGCAAGTACATACAAGCCCTACATGAAAGTCTTTTGAGTGTAACATTAAATTGAGTTTTACGTATAAGACATTATGGGAGTAATAAAATATTTGTTTTGGATACTAGTTTTCATTAACGGCATGATTACTGTAACTATTTCAGTAATCGACATTTTTAGCATAACCCCTGTTTGAATTGGACTCAGGTATCATAATTATTTTCTGGATTCCGTTTTAATTCTAATTGGATTATGTGCTAGCTACTATGCACAAATACGAATACGTGATTTACAATCTTAATTAAAACCCCTTAGAGTGTTGTAACATTCTAGGGGATTTCTCGTATAAGATAATACAACCCCAAAGCAATGAAAAAACAAGCAGGTGAATTAAGAGTAGGTGAACGCATAGAAACGCTTGGTACTTCTAAACGCAAAGTCATTGGTGAGATCAAAGAAATATTACCAATTCATCAAAAAACAAAAAATCAGGTAGGAATAAGGGTTTTGAATGAAATCGATGGCTTCCTTACGTATTTTGATAAATATACAGACACGTTAATAAAAGTCTTATAATATGGAAACCAAAGCAAGATTAGTTGTAATGTCACATCTTAGTGATATTCAGGAAATGATTCAAATAAACGGAAGTAAACCGGATATGAACAACAGGTTGAATTTCGCCAAGTTCATCATAATGAAGCTCGGTGGTAATTTAGATCAGGATATCGATCCTGATGCGATGTATAATGAGTACTGCAATCGGTAACAATTTCAGGGATTTTACGTATAAGTACTAAACACCAAAAGCCATGACTGAACTTAGCAACGAAACAAAGATCAAAATCTACAAAGCCGCACTTAATATTCAAAAAGCTGAATTGGATGAACCCGAATTAATATTTCGTGGTGGTTTGTGTAACGCTATTAGTCATGGTAGTCGGAAAGTCGGAACGTGGTACGAATTGTTTGAGCACTATACCCTAACCAGTAGGTTTCCCGAAATCATGAAACACAAACCCAAACACAATAAAAAACCATATTGGTTTACAAAAAGTGATTATGGTATTAAAAAACGTGTTAAGATTTTAGAGCAAGCCATTGCTGAACTCGAAGCCCAGTAACAATTCACGCAGTTTTACGTATAAGATCAAAACAACAAAACAATGGGAAAGACCTTTGTAATTAACGAAAGAACCGGAGAAAGATTTCCGGAGAAGACCAAAAAGAAAATCAAAAACCACAAGAAGTTCATGGGGCATACTAGTGGAAATCATAGGAAACAACCCTTTGCAGTTCCCGGAGTGGATTACGTGAAATATTACTACGAGCAGAATTGTGAATTGAGGCACAAATCAGTAATTCTAAAGAAAACAATGGAAGAATTACTGGATGAAGAAATCAATGATGAAATTCTGGGGTTTTAATTAAAACCCCGTTGTAACAATCCCTGAGATTTTACGTATAAGATCAAAACAACCAAAGCCATGTTCAAAAAATTATTTCACTTTCACTTGCATTCAAAACCCGTAGTGAGTAAATATGTTTCTTTTCATACAAGGGATATAATCTACGAATGTAAATGTGGTGACAGAAAGATATTCCGGAGGACATTTGAATTTAGTGAGAAGATGCCAATTAAAACAGCTATGATAATAACCGAAAAGGAATTTCAATCACTTTTAATTAAAACCCGATGATATACACACAAACACGTACCGTTAATTGGCTTAAAGATCAAAATGGTAATATCATACCAGAAGGCACATTATGGAGCAATACAGGCATTGATAACTACATTCAGCCATTAGATACTAAATTGGTAACTACTGCATTTGGAGTTGATTTGGATTTGCTCGATGCTTCACCGGATGAAGACCTATTCAAATAGTTTTAATTGAAAACCACTTGTAACAATCCCTGAGATTTTACGTATAAGTACTAAACACCAAATTATGAAATCAATAACATTTGAAGTCACGATTAAATTCACTGGCAGCATTGGCGATAGCCCCGAAGGTATTGTTGGAACACAGGATGAGCGCAATGAAGTAAGGCGTAAAGTACTTAACGCTTTACGTTTTCATTGCGAAGAAAGTGGTTTGGCTTGTAGCGACAATGACGACATAACACAAGCAATTGAAATCGCCGACACCCTGACAGGCGAAAAAAGTAAGTCTATTTTATGTGATGAGTTATTCTAGTGTAACAATTCCTGAGATTTTACGTATAACCTATTGTCGGGTGTGATAAAAGTACGAGTGGCGGTATTACCAAGAGAATGTCCAAAGTTCTCCCAATACATACAGAGCTAGTAAATATGCCGATACAATATCTGATATGTAATACCTCACACCTGATTTTAAATTAAAAACACCATGAAAAGAACGATAAGTTGGTTATCGGTAATTGTACTATTAATCATTTTGGTTATTTGCTTTATCGTACCACATGAAGCCAGAGATTTCATTAATAGCCATTTGGTACTATCCTTTGGCGTGGTTATCGTCTTAGGGATTGTTTCAATTGCTACACTCGAAAAGCGCAAAACACCCACTTATCGCAATTGGTTTGTTAATCGTCACTACAGCAAGAAGTCTTAATTAAAACCAATAATCATGACAAAAAAGCAAATTGAATCAGCAATTAAAAAAGGTGCAAAATTATGGTGGAATGACCCAGACCCCATTAAGGGCAATGATTACACTGTAGATGATATTGAGGTATTTGACGAAATGTCAATAATAAGTTATAACAAGGGTAATTCAGAAGCCGAAGTATATAACCATGAATTATCTTTAAAACCAATTTAATGTGTAACATTTCAGGGGCAATTACGTATAAGATCATGTAATCTAAAAACCCAAAGCAATGAACTACACAAAGAAAACCAAAGAACTGCCAGTAAGCAACAACGCCATTGGTGAGAAGATCGACGTCAAAAAAGCCAGTTGTCGTGAATGGGATTTACAAGAGCATTACAAATACATCAAGCAAGCAGCACCCAGTGGCGGATTTCCTTACTCGTGGTCATGGGGATTTAATAGCCCCGTCATAGTTGTCAAAAACAAAGCATTGCGCTTTACAGTTCAAGGACATTTTCATAAAGGACATGTATATATCGTATTGGATTTCATGGACACCTTTACAATCTATTACACCAGTAATCAGGGCAACATCAAAAAGATCAGCAAAGACATCTATATTGATCAACTCATTGAGGTCTTAGATAATGAAATTGAAAGAATACCGAAATACGTGAGATAATCACAAATTGCCCCCTGAAACCAGTAACATTTCAGGGGGTTTTTCGTATAAGTACTTACATCAACATATTATAATCATGGCAAAGAAATTAATAACAAAGACATTCAAGATTGGCGAATATTGCAAAGGTGGCATAATCACAGTCGAAATCCAAAACGAGCATTTCATTGACGTAATTCACAAAGAATGGGATTATTCAGCAGGTAGCACCAGAGGTTCAGATCAAAGCAATGCAAAGGAAATATCGAGAGAGCGTTTCTTAGCGTCTAACCCCGATGTTGAATTTGATATTGAATTGCATCTTCAAGACCTTACAACCAGTTATTATGCCGGACAAATTGTTAACTGGTTAAAAAGCAAAGTTAGTCTAGCTTAAGACTTTTAATTAAAACCGAAAACCCCTGAGAGACTGTAACATTTCAGGGGGTTTTTCGTATAATATAATGCACACTAACAACCCCAAAGCAATGGCAAATTTTGAAATAGGACAAGAGGTAAAATACACCAATGGAAATCCTAGTATTCACAGAGGCAATATCGTAAAGATAATCGGTAGACAATTGGTTATAATTGGTGATGAAGCCGGAATGCAATTGTGGAATGCGGGTTATGCTGTTGGTGATTGTATTGATGTGAGTCAAATTATCCCAGAGAACATGTAACATTTTTGCAGATTTTACGTATAATATATTCCAAGTAAGTATTTAACAAAATATTAACAATTATTAATTAAAACCACCGAACCATGAAAAGATTACTGATGTTTGTTATGATCGCCTGTGTTGGCTTTTTGTCTTGCACAAAAGAAGAACTTACCAAACCCTTACCTGCGAATGATTTTAAATTAAAAGCAGCAAATCCCGCACCAAGTGTTGATCCCGCAATTGTTTTTGATGTTGACGGCAACATGTATCATACCGTAATTATTGGCACGCAGACGTGGATGGTTGAGAACCTCAAAACAACAAGGTTTAACGACGGAACTGAAATACCTGAATTGAATTTTGATCAGCATCTTTATCCCTGTGTTTATGCCCCGAATTTTTCGTGGTATGGTGATGATAAAGCAAATAGTGAATTGTATGGTGGACTATATAATGGTTATTGTGTTGAATCCGGTATGCTTGCCCCTGTTGGTTGGCACGTACCTAGTGCTGAAGAATATGATGTACTCATAACATATCTCAACGGCAGCGAAAAAGCTGGTGGCATGATGAAAGAAACAGGCACACAGCATTGGAATGCCCCTAATGTCGGTGCTAATAATTTGAGCGGGTTTACAGGACTTCCCGGTGGTTATCGTGATTGTTGGTATTTTTATACTGGAATGGGTGACTGTGGATTTTGGCAAACTTCAACATTTGAATCCGGCAATGTACACTTCATTGGATTGATATTTGATACACCAACTATGCGCACAGGCAGCACATATAAATCCAGTGCCTTTAGTGTGCGCTGCATAAAAAACTGATCTTAATTAAAACAAATTAAAATCCCTGTGAGTTGTAACACTTACAGGGATTTTACGTATAAGATAATATGAGAAAGGAACTTATATTGGAATATCGTGACAAATTCTGCGAAGCCCAGACTACGCTAAGAATGGGCAATGTACTAGTTATGATCACGCCTCCCATAGATAAAGACTATTGGGTTTTCAGAGTTAAGCTTCATAAGAAACAAGCACTACTAGCGTTTCCAAAGTTTGGTACAATTGGCATTGGTTTTGCTTTAGAAACCGACTGGAATACTAACTTGCCATATAGCTGCAAAGCCAAAGACATCTACTCACACATTGAGGACAATAAACGGCATGATGAAATCACAAAGTCAATGTGTATTGAAGCCATTGAGTTGCTACAAAAAGCCTGTGAAGCTTATGTAAAAGCACAGGAAGAAAATGAAGCACAGCAGAACTCACAGGCATTTAACAGGTACATGACATTCAGGCATGGCATTTCACCTAGAGTGAGTTATAGTAAAGTCGGTAAGTCTTAATTAAAACTGAATCCCCTGTAACATTTCAGGGGATTTTGCGTATAACTACTTACAAACCCTAAAAACAACCAAAATGTCAAAACCAGACCTCACTATCGGAACAGATTACGAAAAGAAACCCGTATTATTTGTAGCTGAAAAGCACTTCAAAGGTGGCAATCTCGATAAAGATGCAGTAGTACTAACAGCAAATACAGTATGGCAACCTTTCAGGGTAATAACAAATGCCGGACAAGAAACCCGTTCACATGGTATCATATCAGAAGGCAGGGTTTTTCAATGGGGTAGTAAGAAGTAGTTTTAATTAAGATATTCAATTGCTGGAGTAGTTAAATGTCGTAACACTTGGTTTTCATATTAAAAAATAGGAAGTTTTTACTTTGTTTTGTCTTACCTATTTTTCCAAAAGAGCGGGTTAGATTCCCAGTCCAGTAGTTAGCTTGTAGTTGTGGGTGGCATATGTGTCACCCATTGTTTTGTAACAATTTGATCGGAATTACGTATAAGATATAAACCCAAAGACAATGGAAACAACACCTGCTTATCGACTTAAAATATATCTACTTGTACTCGCAGCATTTAAAAACCCCGAAACTCGTTCAAGTGGATTGTGCTCAGGAATTGAAAAGGCACAATTTTTACTAAAATTAGACGATATATCAATTACTACGTATAGTGTATATGGTTTGAATATGAAAACAAACTTTCCTGAACTCTGGAAACACAGACCTCGACATATAACGTCACATAATTGTAGTGTGTTTTGGTATCCAATGTTCGATGCCGAACCCCGAATCAAAAAGCTCGAAAAAGCCATTGCTGAAATATACTCAGCACACCCCGAACTCAAAGATAGTATTAATTAAAACCCCCTGAACCCATGAAGAAAATCTAAATTAAAATCCCTGTAGGTTGTAACACTTACAGGGATTTTTCGTATAACTATAAACAAACCCTAAAACAATGGATGAACCTAGAACAATAATTGGATGCACACCTATTGCTTCACGACCAGATGCAAAAGTTATTATGTATATTGACTCATTAGATGATAATGGTAGATCACAACAATTCGGTCACAATGAAACCGAAGAAGTTCTAATGGAGTTATGGAAAAACGAAAAGGTGACCGGATATGATGGACATCTTTATATAGCTCTTGTGGTTGATTTAGGCGATGATGGATTTGATCTTATTGACGATGAAGTTATTGATTCTTTTTGCGAAGAAGATTAGGTTTTAATTAAAACCACTATTTGGAATTGTTATAAATTAGCACAAAACGATTTTTTTTCTAACTCCGTATTATTTTTATACTTACCTTTGCCGAATAATTCACCATGTACTAACCCAAAGCACTGTAATTATGCAAACACTGGAAATCAACCAAATCTACAATCAGTACAAAGCAAAGGTATTGTCAAGCCTTATTTACGCAACCAATGACAGGGAAGCAAGCGAAGAACTCGCTAATGATGTGTTTATGAAGGTCTACACACATTTAGAAATCTTTGACGTTGAAAAGGCACAACTCGGCACGTGGATATCTAAAATTGCCCAAAACACCCTAACAGACTATTGGCGCAAAAAGAAATTGGAAACCACAAGTATCAATCATTTCATGAATGATGACGGCATACCAACACTTCAAATTGCCGGAACTCTTAATGCCAATGATTTGATTGAAAGCAAGGAAACTCGTGTAGCTATTGAAGCAGCAATGGACAAGCTAGGTAGTAAATATCGGGAAATTGCCGAACTGTATTTCTACAAGAATAAAAAATACATAGAAATAGCCGAAATCCTAGATATACCGATGTCAAACGTAAAAGTAACGCTATTGAGAGCAAAAGCAATGTTACAGGCAGAATTGCAGGTAATGTACGCAAGTCTTTAATCAAAACATCTAACCCCCTAAAGCAATGTAACACTCTAGGTGATTTTACGTATAAGTAGAAATAAAAACTAATTGTCATGAGAGAAATTCAAGAAATTCAGAAACGCTTAGAATATCTAAGAGAACAACTTAGGGATGAAACAATTAGCTACGGAGAATTGTACGAACTACAAACACTAGCTGAGTATATCGATTCGGGTGACGTTGAGTTATTAGAAGCAGCAGGTGTACCCGAAAAGTTAAGATAATCAGTAACACTCTAGGTGATTTTACGTATAAGTACATAACAAGTTATTAACCCCTTAAAACCCCAAAGCAATGTTTTTATCAGACGAACTCGTGGTTATCGGTGCAAGTGCCAACTCAAAGAACAACCAGTCAATGGCAGAAGCTGAAAAGAAAATGTTCAAACTCTGTTTTGAAAAACATCATGCAGGTACAAGTGGTGCTTCAATAAAAACAAGTTTGGAGTTTGCAGTTAAGGAACTCAATAAAATGGGCTTTAAATACTATGACGCCAAACGTCTCGTAAACAATAATTAGTGTTTTAATTAAAACCCAAAGCCATGTCACAAATAATTGTCGAAAAATCTGATATTGTACACGCTTGGAATGAAGCCGAAGAACTCAATACGTCATTGTCTAATCTTACGAATAAAGAAATCATTGAATGCAAACAAGACTTAATTGCAAGGACTGCAAGGATTATGTCACGGTTAGACAGGTATGTAACCGATGAAGATATTGCTGAAATTCAGTAACAATCCCTGAGATTTTACGTATAATAATGTACAAATCCCCAAACAATGGAAAAATTAGAAGTACAGGGTTTTACAACATTCAAGTTTTTGCCCTTTGACAAACTCACGTTTGTTTATCATAAGAACCCAAGCAACAACCCGAATAAATTATCAGCATATAAACTGAATCGTGAATATACGGGCTTAATGCTAAATCCCAAAGATTTGAAGGCATTGTACGCCATGATGAAAACCAATAAAACCGATGTGCTGACTTTCGGTAGGGATTTCTACACGCTTTGCAATGACGAAATCACAAAGATAGATCACGAAGACATTCGGAAACTCGTTGAGTCGCAATACAAATATGATTACAGTATTGGTGAATACGTGCCAAAAACACCTGAAGAAAAGTTCGTTCCGGCACATTGGGATAGAAAAGGTTACTGGGTTGAAGATTTTCAGGGTTAATTTGTAACATTTTTGCAGATTTTACGTATAAGGTAATGTGGGGCGGGTAGCTCAGTCTGGTAGAGCGGCGGCAATGTCTTCGGCATCCGTATGTCATTGGTTCGATCCCAATCCTGCCCACAAATAAGAAATATGTTTTGGTTGACATATGTGGGTTACATTAGGTGAATTCCCTCCGCTGTTTAGCGGGGGGTTTTCAATTTTAACTGTAACACTTTCGGGGATTTTACGTATAACTTATTATGGATGCAGAATCAATCAAAAGACTAAAAGAGCCATTACCATTAACTCTATATGGTGAAATCACCGTGAATGGTAAAACTAAATCTGGTGAATTTCGCTACAAGTATAATAGGTGGTCTGACCGTTTTGAATACCTGTATTACACACCCAAAGGTAACAAAGGCAGTGGTGGCTTTTCGGCAAACCGAGCAAGAATACTTTATGTACAAATGCAGTTATCAGCAACCCCTTTAACCCAATCTTAATTAAAACCCCATGAACGAAATTAAATTCTACGCAACTAAATTAGTTCCAGTTAACCCCATGTTACATGCCTATGGCGTTAATCATGCAAGAGTTGGTACACTTAATGACAGATTGCCAGAAGGTAAATGTACTGAATGTGGCGGTACTGAATGGTATTTCCTACCTGCTGAAGCCTCCGCAGTCCGTGAAGGTGGCAAGCCATATATTGAATGCCTTAAATGTGGCTATACAACACATCTGTAACACTTTCGGGGATTTAACGTATAATAATGTACAAACCCCTAATAACCCAAAGCAATGGCATATATATCATTTACAGAAGAAGAAAGACTTGAAATTTATAAGTTAGGTTTAGTGTATCTCAAAAGCGAGTTCAAAAGTCGTACTTATGCAGCTAGTGGATTTTGTTGGGCATTTATGAAAGCTGAAAATGTATTGGCAATATTAAAATACGATAAATTTAGTGAGAAATATCCTGAGATATTCACATACAAACCCAAAGATTTAACAACTTTATATTGGTTTCCATGTACATACTCTGGTGTTAAAAAACGCATAGGAATTCTCAAAGCAATCATTGCTAAAATGGAAAGCCATGACTAAAAA
>Ga0302292_1001835_pt1 | contig 13225 bp, 15 predicted proteins | sample III_Fen_N2_1_FD_194553 | JGI IMG/M metagenome (GOLD analysis project Ga0302292, IMG submission 194553) | Peat permafrost microbial communities from Stordalen Mire near Abisko, Sweden - III_Fen_N2_1 | ecosystem: Environmental > Terrestrial > Soil > Wetlands > Permafrost | place: Sweden: Abisko...
TTACACTTTGTGCAAAACAAACAGCAATCGCAATTGCCAAAATACCAAAAAACTTTTTCATTTTTTTATTTATTTACCTCCGTGCTTCATTGCTCGGATTATTTTAAATTCCATTTAAAAATGAAATACAAAATAATCCAAACAAAAAAGTACTTATAAAACAAAAAAATATTCAATATTACTGAATAAATCCATTATATTATATGAATATTCTCAATAAAATTGAACTTTCCCTAAAACATTACAATTTAATTTTATTCTCAAATAACAATAATTAAAATTAATCTACCAAATTAATGTACTTATGTCAATACCCCCTCTACTAAATCAAAATAATCATATTTTTTAATAATTTCATATTTATTATCTTTCTGGCTATTTGTAATATTGAATATAAGTAGAAATAGAATATAATAAAATTGTATATAAATAATAATCCTTCAAAGAAAAGGATTTTGATTAAAAAATTAAGTAACTAAAATAGAAATAAACATGTTCAGTAATAATAAAAATAATAAAATAAGTATAATTTTCCCCTATTATAAAAATCCTATTATGCTAGAAAAACAGATAGAAATATGGAAAACATACCCAGATAATATAGAAATAATATTAGTTGATGATGGTTCCCCTCTCGGATTAAGAGCAGAAGAAGTTATTGATAATAAAAAAATATCTTTAAATAATTTTCAATTATATAGAATATTAGTAGATATACCCTGGAATATGTCAGGTGCTAGAAATACAGGAGTAAAATTTGCTAACAATAAATGGATATTATGGTGTGATATAGATCATATAATACCAATAGAAACAATAAATGCCTTATCAAATTTAAAACTAGATGAGAATAAAAATTATAATTTTAAACGAAGATATTATTTCGAAGAAAATGGAGGAAAGGGAGAAAAAGAACCTCACAGAGAAACATTATTATTAAATAAAAAATTATTAAAAAAAATAATTGGTTTTGATGAGTCATTTACTGGAGTTTATGGTTTTCCAGAAAGAGATTTTTTTGATAGATTAGATATGAAATATAAAAAAGAAATTTTAAATCTATATATAGAATATGTTCAACGAAGAAAAATCCAAGATTCATGTACAGATAGTATTGATAGAAAAGAAAACAGAGATTTTAATGATTTGGAAAATATAAAAATTTGGAAAAAAGAAAACAAAATAGGTATAAGTGTATGTAAGTTCCCTTACAAAAAAATTATATAGATTAAATAATCATAATTTTATATAAAAAAGAAGCTAACAATTGTTAGCTTCTTTAATTAAAACTTATAAGTCAAAAGTAGGGTTATTAAACCTTCTTTATCATTACTAACACCTTTATAATTTAAATAACTTACTCCCTCCAAATCATCTTTATTAAATGATATGTAAGTCATTTTCAAACCTATATTAATATAGTCTGAACAATTATAAACATAATAAAAAGAAATAGGAACCATAGTAGCTAAACCATATTCACGATTCATGGTTAAATCAAGTGGAGTTACATTATAACAATATCCGGAAAATCCAATACCAATTGAACCGTTAAAAGTTAATCGAGATTTTGAATAAGGAAACATTAAATGTGTAAAATCAATTGAACTGTTTATCCCCATAGTATGTATTTGGGTTTTTATATTCCACCCCTTTGTAAGAGCATTAATAGGAATATAATTGTAATTTATAAATAAACCATAAACTTTGGTTATTTGATAATTTACACCAATACCACATGATGAGCCCCAATAAGAGGAAGGTAATAAAGCATGAGGAGATTGAGGAATATCTCCATCGAACTTATTTAAACCTAAATCAAGACTCAAAGACCATCTAGAAAAATCTTGTTGTGCGCAAATATAAATACTTGCGAATGAAAATAATACTAAAACCACCATTCTTTTCATAATATTTATTTTTAAATTAGAACAAACAAATTTTTATTTACTATACATTAGACTTAGTCATTTGTCAAAGTATTGATCGATAACTATATTAAACTGTTTATTTTTAAAATAAAAAGCTGTATAATGTACGCATGGAAAACATTACTATTTTGCTTAATATATTTATAGCCGTATTATCATTTTGGGTTCTTTTTAAATTAATAGGATATGGTGGAACTATAGGTAGATCATTATCTCAAATTGGTTACGGAATTGTAATAATTGGATTATCTCAGTTTGTTGAAACACTTGGATTAGTTTTATTAAATGCTAATATAGCTACCACAGAAATGGTTCATCGCTTAATTCTTACTATAGGTTTCTTTTTTGTGGCATGGGGTTTTGGGGTCTTGATGAGGAAAAATATACCTTCACAATCTAATTAATATAATTAAAATTTTAAAAACCCTCTTTTAAGAGGGTTTTTAAAATTATGTAATTTATCGTTAAATAAATACTTACAATTATTAAATAATTCATATATAATTAACAAATTATATATGAAAACTAAAATAGATATATCAGTTGTAATCCCCGTTTATAATGAGGAAGGAAATGTTACACCTCTTTATAATGAATTAAAAAATGTTTTAGAAAATATTCATTGCTCATTTGAAATAATTTTTATAAATGATGGAAGTACAGACAAAACTTTATTCGAATTGCAAAAACTTAAAGACATTACTATTATTAATTTAAATAAAAATTATGGCCAAAGTGCTGCTTTTAGTGCTGGATTTAAGGCAGTAAATGGTGATATTGTTATAACATTAGATGGTGATGGCCAAAATGACCCAAAAGATATTCCATTTTTAATTAAAAAATTAAAAAATGAAAATCTTGATGTTGTTGCTGGTTGGCGTAAAAATCGTCATGATTCTTTTAGTATTATTTTAATTAGTAATATTGGAAGAATATTACGTTTTATTCTTTTTAGTGACAAAATTAATGATGCTGGATGTTCTCTCCGAGTATATCGTTATGAAGCTATAAAAAATCTAATATTAACTGATAAAATGCATAGATATATTCTTCTCATTTTAAAATTAAAAGGTTTTAAAATAGATGAAATGATAGTTAATCATCGTCCTCGTTTATTAGGGAAAAGTAAATATAATATTTCAAAAATATGGGAAGGAACGTTTGATTTATTACGTTTACGCTTAGGAGAAGAACTAATAGAAATAACATCTATTAGTCTTATTTCTGTGTCAATTATTTTACTATTTTATTCTTTATTTGTTTTATGAAGAAATCTATTCCATTAACAATTTTTCTCCTTTCAATTATATTTTGGTATTTAGAACAAAATATTTATTTTTTTAATGAATATATGTTTATATTAATTGCTATTATTTCAGGGTACTTTACTCTTATGGTATGGCTGGAATTTACCTCTAAAAATTTTCAATTAAAATTTAAAAATAAATTTTTAATATATTGCCCTTATTTATTTTTAATATCTTTATTCGTAGTAATTATAAGTGATTATTTTATAACACCAATTATTATATATATAATTTTTAGTGGGCTTTCTATCATTTTTGGACTTGGAAGTCTTAAAATAATTAAATTTGAAGTTGATAAAGATTTAGGTCTTACAAAAAAATCTCATTTTGTTTTAACTATTTTTTTATTCTGTCTTATCCTTGGTATTTATTTATATCTAAATATTACTAATTCTTTAATTGATACTGATGAAATGCGTTTATTATATGATGCAAAATTAATAACAACAGGTGTTACTCCATTTATTAATTTTAATTCTAGATCCCCTGCTTTAGTATATTTATTATCTGGTCTCTATCATTTTTGGGGAAATAAAATAATTTTATATCGTATTTTTACTGCCATAATAGCATGGGGTTCAAGTATTATTTTATATCTTATTGGTAAAAAATTTTTTACTCGTTTCCAATCTTTATTATTGGCCTCTTTTTATGCTTTTCTTCCAATAACTTTAAATTTTTTATATATTAAAACAGAAACATTCTCAATATTTTTTGCCTTATTATCAGTATTACTTTTTAGTATTTCATATGAAGATAATAAACATAAATATTTACGATATATCTCGCATTTAATAATGCTTATAGCATTATTAATTAGACCAACAATCATATTATTTTATTTGTTTCATATTTTAATAACTATCAACAATAATCAAAAAGAATCATGGTTTAGAAAAATAAAAATAATATTATTAGAAATATTTATTACTGGAATTATATTTATTTCTAGTACTTTTTTATTTTTTAAAAGTCACAATAGTTTATTTTACACGAACTCATTTAAAGAATTTAATATTGATTATAATTCATACATTAGATTTCTCTTAACTCCATATTATGTTCCACTAACAGTTATAATTTTAAGTGTAATTTCAGTACTAAATATAATTCAAGATAATATAATTAAAAAATCAAAATTTCTGATTACAACAATTATTATTTTAATAATGTTTATAATTGCTTATGTTATAAATACTTTTTTGCTTGGTTTTTGGCCTCAATATTATATGGATTTTGCTGTACCATTTTCTATTTTAAGTATTAGTAGTGCCATTTTTATATCTCAAATTTCTGGAAATAATAAAATATTTATTATTATATTTACTACAATAATTATTATATCTTTTGCAACAAGTTATAACTCCCTTAATTCATATTTTTTAAAAAATAATTGGAATATATCGTCCATACAAAAAACAAGTATCATTATTGATAATAATAGTGATACTAATGATATTATTTTTTCTGGCAATCCTGTATTCTCTATTATGAGTGATCGTAAACAATTTATGAATCTTTCTCACTCTTTTTATGACCCTGAATCGGTTGATTACGTCATAAAAAAATTAATAGAAAATGAACCAAGAATAATTATTGTTGATGATCGTTACATTATTAACTATTATTTAGATAAACCCTTATTTCAAAATCTTTTATCTTCTTGTTATCACCAAATTGATAACTCAATTGTATATAAATTAAATTCCAGTTGTAGTAATTAATTTATTTTGTAAAGATATGTTTCTAATATAAATAAATAGGCTTAACACCTGAGCAACTGAAAAAACTATATCTTTTATATGAACTGAATAAATAAAAATAATAATAGTACCAAGTATACTTAAATACCAAAAACTCATAGGAATAATAATACATTTATTTTTTTCAGAAGTAATCCATTGAACAATAAAACGTAAAAAAAATATACCTTGTCCAGCAAAACCAAATATTACCCAGGGATTTAATAGATCTTTGATGCTCATTCAATTATTTTACTTTATTTAAACGCATGATACAATACATTAGTGATTAAACGGAAAAATAAAATATTTATATTTGATGTGCAATCAGGTTTCACCCTTATAGAACTTCTAGTTGTTATCGCCATTATTGGAGTACTAGTTTCTGTTGTATTGGCATCATTAAATACTTCTCGTGCAAAAGGTGCTGATGCAGCAGCTAAATCGGCATTATTAAATGTTATTCCCCAGGCAGAAGTATATTACAATACTAATAATAATTCTTTTCTGAATATATGTAGAACAAAAAATGTTAATGGTATAGCTAATCTACTTATTAGTGCAGCAAAAGCTCAAAAGATTGAACAGATTGATGATGCAAATAATATTAGTTATTATGCAATTAATATATCCCCAAATACAGGAAATCATTTTTTTGACGTAACTAAATACGGTCACTGTTATGATTCTGAAAATGCTTGGGCCGTTGATATTAGTCTTTCTAGTGGTGTTGGTCAATACTTTTGTGTTGATAGTTCTGGAGCATCGGAAACAACATCATTTGCTCCATTGTATAGTGAAAGTAGGAAATGCCTTGGAACTCCTCAGCCTGAAACTTAATTTTTTATTAAAAACCACCTTAAATATTTAAGGTGGTTTTTAATTTACTTAGAAGTTAAAAGAATGTTCTAAGACTATAATTTAAAAACAAAAAAAACTATAACTACATTCCCAACATTACATCATATTTTCCATAAACTTCCTTTATTAAATCTGGTACTTTAGGATTACCCCAATCATGCATCCATTCTGAAGTGATAGTTTCCCATGTTATAGGTATTACACCTGCTTGCATCATTCTTTTAATACCATATTTATGTGCATCTTTAGTTGCATCACCAGCACCATCCATAATTCCATAAACATCCATTCCTTCACGTAAACCATGAAGAGACGAAAAGGCAAAACACATACTTGTCCATAAACCAGATACAACTAACTTTTTACGTCCTGTTGCTTTGACTGCAGCTAAAACTGCTTCCTCTTCTAAAGCATCAAAACTAGGTAATTTACGTGCTATGACTTTTATTTTTGGAAACATATCTGTAATTTCCTTAATAAATTCTCCATTTCCTTCTGGATGTATTGAAGTAAGTATTGTAGGCACACCTAAAATACTGGCGGCTTTTGCTACTGCTACTATACAATTTTTTATATTTGTGCGATCTCCTGAACCAACACCTTTGAACATTGCAGGCTGGTAATCTACTAATAATAAAACACTATTCGTAGGAGTTAATAAATCTAATTTTGAATTATTCATTTTTATATAATTAATTATAATTAATAATTAATTTATATTTTGAAAATTATTATAATAGTTTTTAAAATATAAAAAACCCAAACCAAATTGGTTATGGGTTTCTAGAACCTCTAGGTATCTATATTATATCAAATTTTACAAAGATAAATAGTAATATAAATCTGGATATAATTAAGATTTATCATTTAGGTACTTACTGGCAACACTCAATGCAAATGAAGGCAGTATAACAAAGACAGTTGAGAATAAGAGTCTAATCAATATTTTACTTATATTTGAGTCTGGAGCATTCGATCCAGAACCAGTTATGACAACCAAAATACCAATAATTCCAAAAACTACAGATGAATAAATAAAAATTCTTGTTGCTATTTTTTGCATAGTGAAATTATATTACTAATAAAATAAAAAGTCACCTTAATATACAATGATGACTTTACTGGCTCCAAACTTGAAAAGAAATTTGAGTGGTATTATAGACAAATAAATATAAAACAGACCTTATAGGATAAGGTCTGTTTTTATGAAGAAACTACAAGAGCATCTTTCATTAGTTTATCGCAATATTCCTTAGAAAAAGATATGCGACAGTTAGGACAAACACATCTATCAATAATAATTGTTTCGGGGTTGAACTTGGCAACTATCATTAATTTTGTTATTGCAGATATACTCATTTCTGGTCTATCATTCACAGTAACATCATAACATCCTAAACAAATAATTACTTTTTTCATAATTTAATTTATTAAATGAAAATTGTTTGTCTACATTATATACCTTTTAAATAATAAAAGGGGTGCAATTTTCTTTTCGGTTAGGTTGTATAAAAATATAATATTAATAAATAAAAAAACTCGCTCAAGAGAACGAGTCTCCTAGCGAGTTTTAATTACTTAATACCTAAAACCCATGGTAATTGATGTTTCTTCGCTATTTCAAATATCAAAGATTGTTTCCTTGAATAATTTTGATAATCAGGATGATTTATATCAAAATCTTTAAACGAAGCATTACACAATATTACTGGGTCTGTTGACTTTACAAGATGTATTAAACTCAAATCATGAATCAATTTTTTGTATTCATGATTATCATTTAAACATTCTTCACAATCAGGACTACATGGTATTATAAAAGATTCTTTTTTCTCATCAATAGATGGAATAATAACTTCTTCATCTTTATCAATCATAACAGCATGTGCAAGAATCAATAAAGCTTTGTGAACATACAAACTTCTACCACCACCACACCAATTACGAAATCGGTAAACATGAGGGGTAGTAGAAATTTCAGATTGAGCAAAATGAGATTCAATCATACATTCTTTAAAATCAATGACACCATCGCCATTGCCTAAAAAATGTACACCTATACCTCTTCTAACTCCATCTGTATCATCTTCATTAACAAAATATTGAATACCATTTTCTAAACCTACTGGCCACTGAAGATGTTCAAGAACTGTTTTTACAACAAAATTGTAATCATTCGAGGATAGAAGTTTATCGATTGTTTCTTCTATCTTTTTTTGTCTTTTATCCATACTATTTAGTTTTAAAAGTTTATACTTTTTTCTTCACATTACTTCTAAATAGATAAGTTGTCAATTCACCAAAAAACTCATATATAAATATGAATTAAACTAACTGCTCCGAGTTTGGGACGAAGTGGAAACCTTTTTAAATAAACAGCCTTTAAGAGTTAATTATCTTTTTGTAGCTTAATTCGTTTAAATGATTTTCAATATCACTATATTTTTTACCACAAAGCATCCCTCCAGCAAAATATTTATCTTGAGTTACATCTACTAAACAAAATTCTGGAATTTCAAAATTATCCTTGTCTTTCTTTTCTGCAAACTCAAAATCAGCTAAAACTAAACCTAAAAGGTCATCTTGAAAAACATCTATCTCAGCTTGTACATCATTATAATTATAATAATATCTAATTTTCCTAACTTTTTTTCCTGATACTTGTTCTAATGCAGAAAATTCTTCTTTATTTAATAAAATAGTATGTTCATATTGCTCAGATGAATCTGATCCTTGTATAGGTTGTTTTTTAGTAATTTCATATTTATCTCCCTTTTGTCGTATTCTTAATATTGAATGTTCTATCTCTTTAGGAATGTATATATCTTTTATTTCCTTGTATAAGGAATCATTAAAACCTTTAGGTAAATATTTAACCAGATATGTTTTTTCTAATTCTATTTCTATCATAATATTTTGATTATATCACAATTTTGTAACTCATTTAGGTGCAAAAACTCATATATAAATATGAGTTAAACTAAATGCTCCGAGTTTGGGACGAAGTGGAAACCTTCCTATATCACAAAGAAATAGTATAATACTTTTATGAGATTATATTTATCATCTTATGGGCTGGGTAATCATACACAAGAATTAGTTAAACTAACTGGAATTAATTCAAAAATAGCTATCATTGGTAATGCTGGTGATCATTTTGGTAATAAGAAAGAAAGAATAGAAAATATAAAAAGACAAGCTACTTCCCTTTCTAATATTGGACTAATTCCACAAGAAATTGATTTAAGAAAATACTTTGGAAAAGAAAAAGAATTAGAAAATAAATTAAATAAATTTGGAGCTGTCTGGATTAAAGGTGGAAATACTTTTGTCTTAAGAAAGGCTATGAAGTTAAGCGGTTTTGATAAAATAATAAAAAAAATGCTTAAGAAAGATGAGATAGTATATGCCGGATATAGTGCTGGATGGTGTATACTAGCTCCAACTTTACATGGGCTTGAGACTGTTGATAATCCAAAAGAAATACCTATTGGTTATTCTAAGGGGATAATTTGGAGTGGACTTGGAATAATAAATTATAGAGCTTGTCCTCACTATAAATCAGACCACCCAGAATCGGTTGATGTAGATAAAGAAGTTAAATTTTACAAACAAAATAAAATTCCTTATAAAGTATTAAGGGATGGTGAAGTAATTGTTATAAATGGAAACAAAGAAAAAATATTTAGAATTAAAAAATAATTAAAAATTCATTTGCTCTGTGGGTAGGGTATCTTCCCTTACAGGGGACAGTATACCTTTTCGTTTCGGTTATCACCGAAAAACGAAAAGCTTTTCGATCCCCACCACGCAAGCAAAGCAGTTTGCTTGCTCACGGAGCCAAAATAAAAACACCCCATTTCTGGGGGTTTTCATTTTGGCTCCGAACTTGGGACGAAGTTCGACAGAGTATAGTGGGCAAATAAAAAAGAACCCCATCAAGAATGAGGGGTTCAAATTTTTAAATAGTTTTCTTTATTTTATTGCGTTGAACACAGCTTTTTCACTGTAGTCACGATTATAAAGAATAACATTCTTGTTCGCATTATGAATTGCTTTTGTATTTGCAACAATATCAACCCCCTCATAAACTTGTCGAAACATAGTTGCCCCCATAAGAACAACAGCGATAGGTTCATCTGTTTCAATTTTTTCAAGACATGAAGTAATTACTTGTGGAGAATTATCCCAACCATGTTTCAGAGAATAGCATACCAATCCGTGAAAAGTTTTTTCACGAATCTTAATACTAATAACATCACCCATTTCTTTTTTACCAGTATTAAGAAAAAGATCTGTATACCCTTTAACAAAAATCTTTCCAACAAAACCATCTTCGTTGAAACCTTCTGTGTTTATTGCAAACGCAATGTGGTTGTGAGGAGTATTAAAAACATCCTCATTAGAAACTTTTGTTATCATTTTTTAATCTCCCATAATTAAGTTAGTACTATTTTTCCTTCACATTACCCTTAAATAAACAAAAGGTCAATAGGTTCGAACTTCTACAAAGGTAGGAAAAATAGACCTTGAGATATAAGGTTTTCTACGAGGCTCCGTGGGTAGGACCATGAGTACACTTATTGACTCTTACAGAGTCAGTACACCTTTTCCATTCATGAGTACATTCATAAGGAAAAGGTCTTCGATCCCTACCACGCAAAGTATGTAGATACTTTGCTCAAGGAGCAGAAACAAAAAGACACCCAAAAGGGTGCTTTATTGTTTCTGCTCCGTGGGTAGGGATCGAACCTACGACCAATCGCTTAACAGGCGACCGCTCTACCGCTGAGCTACCACGGAATGTTGCCTATAATTTACAGGCAAGGTTATTTTAACAAAGAATCAGTTAAAAAGCAAAATTTAAAACCATATTAAAAATCCCCTAACATTTAGGGGATTTTTAATATAGACTAATTAATTTAAATTAATGAGCAGGAGTTGCGTGAGGAGAATTTGCAGCAGGCTTTTTCCCTAAAACACGAGCTATTATAATTATTACTAATATCAAGAATATTACTAATAACCATTGCCAAATTGAACTAGGCATAAAACCACCTGAACCATTTAATGATAATGCTGTTAAATTATTTGAAGATGCTGTATCTGTTAAAGGTTTAAGAGTACCATCTGTATTGCTTGCATTCACGGAATTATCTTTCTGTACAGTTGATGGAGTAGTTACTGTTTTTGTGGTTGAAGCTACAGCTGGAGCTGTTGTTGTGTAATAATTATTTACAATAGGAGTTTGAGTAGGATTGTTAGAATTATTTGTATTATTAGAATAATTATAAGGATTAGTACTGTAAGTATTTGGATTAATATTTGTTGTGTATATAGCATTCCTATAATCCATTGTTGGAGCATTAGGATTATCACTTGTACTAAATTGATAATTATAATCTGGATACCAAGTATTATTATAGTAATATGCCAAAGCATTATTTGTACTAATAAACAAAAAAGCAAAGGCTCCAAAGATTATTAAGTTTTTTAATGTTTTCTTTATCATCTGTATATTATAGCATATAAGAGTACCATTTGTCAAGCTCTATAGAGTCCTTTCTAAATAAAGGTTTTTTGCTATAATTAGACTTATGACTACTAATAAAAAATCAGTGAGACTCCCCTTGCATATAACCCCTCAAAAATACAATTTAACACTAAAACCAGACTTAGAAGCTTTTGTGTTTACTGGAATTGAAGTTATTAAAATAAAAATAAATAAAAATTCAAAAACAATAACTCTTCATTCTAAAGATATAGATATAGAAAAAGTAGAAATAGAAAATAATAAAAATAAACAATTTCAATTTGCCAGCAAAATTTCTTATGACACAAAACAAGAAACTGCAACATTTACTTTTAAAGATGAAATAAAAAAAGGAGAGCTTAATCTAAAAATTATATTTTCTGGAATAATAAATGAATCACTCCGAGGATTTTATAAAAGTAAATATGAGATTGGAGGTATTACAAAACATATAGCAACAACTCAATTTGAAGCAACAGATGCACGTCGAGCTTTTCCATGTTTTGATGAGCCTGCACAGAAAGCAGTATTTGAAGTATCCCTTATAGTTCCTGGTACACATACTGCTATTTCAAATACTTTACCCATAAGCATAAAAGAACATGAAGCTGGCTATAAAATAGTAAAATTTTCTCCAACACCTCTTATGTCTACATACTTGCTTGCATTTATTATTGGTGAGTTTGAATACATAGAAGGATTTACAAAATCGATAAAAAAGAATCATGGAGGTACTCAGGTTCGAGTATTTACAACAAAAGGTAAATCTCATCAAGCAAAGTTCGCGTTAGAAGTCGCAATCAAGTCAATTGAATTTTATAATGAATACTTTAATATTCCATATCCACTTCCAACCCTTGATCTTATTGCAATACCAGACTTTGAAAGTGCTGCAATGGAAAATTGGGGTGCTGTAACTTTCCGCGAAACTGCAATACTAGTAGATGAAGAAAATACTTCCCTCTCAAATAAGCAATGGGTGGCGATTGTTATAGCTCATGAACTTGCACATCAATGGTTTGGAAATCTAGTTACAATGGAATGGTGGACAGATCTATGGTTAAATGAAGGATTTGCTTCATATATGGAAAATCTTTGTACTGATACAATGTTTCCAGAATGGCATGTTTGGGATCAATATTTATCTGATAGATATGCATTAGCACTTCATTTAGATTCTCTCTCTAATTCACACCCAATAGAAGTAGAAGTGCATCATCCGGATGAGATAGGTGAAATATTTGATATGGTTTCTTATGCAAAAGGTTCTGCAATTATACGAATGCTTGCAGAATATTTAGGTCATGATAAATTCAGAGACGGATTAAGATACTACTTAAATAAACATAGTTATAAAAATACAAAAACAATAGATCTTTGGAATGCTTTTGAAAAAGTAAGCAAAAAGCCTGTAAAAAAGATAATGAAAAACTGGACCAGTCTTACTGGATACCCTCTTTTAACTATTAATTCAAAAAACAAAAATACTGGAACGACTTATGAAATAACTCAGGAAAGATTTTTTTCCAGTCGCATCCAAGCTAAAAATAATAAAATCAAAAATATTTGGCAAATTCCAATTGGTTACGAAAGCAACAATGAAGAACAAAAAATGCTTTTAATAAAAAACAGAGCCCCTCTTATTGGAGCTTCTATTGGTAAAATTAATAAAGAAGAAAAAACTTTTACAAGAGTTCGTTATGACAAAAATACTCTTGATAAAATTGGTGGTGAGATAAAAAATGGAAAACTAAGCGTAGTAGACAGACTTGGAATAATCCGTGATTTATTTGCTCTTGCAGAAGGTGGTTATATAAATACTAGCGATGCACTTGAATTTTCTCTTTTATA
>Ga0302292_1001836_pt1 | contig 13223 bp, 11 predicted proteins | sample III_Fen_N2_1_FD_194553 | JGI IMG/M metagenome (GOLD analysis project Ga0302292, IMG submission 194553) | Peat permafrost microbial communities from Stordalen Mire near Abisko, Sweden - III_Fen_N2_1 | ecosystem: Environmental > Terrestrial > Soil > Wetlands > Permafrost | place: Sweden: Abisko...
TTATCATTGCTCATAAAATGGTATAATGAAACTGTTTTTAATATCTTTATAATATCATATTTTAGTAATTTTATAAACTTTTCAAATCTATGTCCGAACTAAAAGTTCCCTTAACTGTTCCTGCTTCTAAACAACGTGAATATCGCAAAAATTTTGATTTAGCTACTGCTGGTAGTGGGTCTTTGTTGCTTTTTGCTGGTGATCAAAAAGTAGAACACTTAAATAGTGACTTTATTGGCACCGGCATTGCCTTAGAAGATGCCTCTCCGGAGCATTTATTTCAAATTGCCGCCGCCTCCCCAGTTGGCGTTTTCGCCACTCATTTAGGTTTAATCGCTCATTACGGGGCTGATTATCCTAAGGTTCCTTACCTGGTTAAATTAAATGGACGCAGTAATTTATCACAAAATACTGAAAAATTAATAAGTAAGGCTTGGTTGTCAGTAAATGATGTAATTGATTTTAAAAAGCAAAGCGGACTTAACATCCTAGGTGTTGGTTATACAGTTTATTTAGGTGGCGAAAAAGAAAGCAAAATGTTAAGTGAGGCAGCTGAGATTGTTCACGAAGCTCATAAAAATGGTTTATTAGCCATTATTTGGATGTATCCACGTGGCAAAAATATAAATGAAGATGACATCCATACTATTGCTGGTGGCGCTGGTATTGCCGCAGCTTTAGGAGCTGATTTTGTGAAGGTAAAATATCCATATGATAAAAAAACTAAAGGCGTAGCCGAGAATTTCCAGGAAGTTATTAAGGCAGCTGGTCGCACTCGAGTAATTTGTGTTGGTGGCAGCAAACAAGATGCCAAAGAGCTTATTACTTACGCCTATAATCAAAAACATATATCTGGTAGTTGCGGACTAGCAGTTGGACGCAACCTACATCAGAGACCACTAAAAGACGCTATATTATTAGCTACTGCTCTGGCTTTAGTAATTAATCATGACGCTAGTTTAGAAGATGCTTTAGCTGTTTACGGTGGTAAGAAGAAAATTGAAAGAAGAAGAGGTTCAGATTTTCTTGGTTTGTTCTAAAATCCAATAAACGACAACAAAAAACTAGACTTTTCAGTCTAGTTTTTTTTATTTGTTTCTTAGTTACTTAGGTTACCGATTTGAATATTTATTCGATCTGATAAATCTGGAGCAGTTTTGATAAATGATGGCCAGAACTCTAATTGATAATCTTTTACTTCTGGGAAGGTATTAAGATACTGAGAAATTTGTTGTTCATTTAAACCAACTAATTTATTACGATCAATTAGCGCTGAATCTGACTTAAGAGACATTAGAGCGGTAAAATAAGCTTTAACTTCAGCTGTTTTAGTGCTTTCGTCAAAGTTATCTAGAGAATAAGTTATTTGATTGGTATTAAAATTTGATAATTGTTTATCATCAGAAACTATCAAGGACAATCTAGCTTTAGCTAATTCAACGACTTTATCTTTAGAAAAAGTAGCAACTACTATATTCTTTTTAGCTTTAACAGTAAATTCTGCTTTGGCGTCACCAACTTTAGAATCAAATTCAGTGATAACGTCATCAGTCGTGTTGCCATAAACAATTGCTTGATCGGTGGAGGTAGCTTGTAATTCATTCTTTTCTTTTAAATCAAGAACTTCACTAATATCTTTTTTAGCCTGATCTAAATCACTTTGTTGTATAACTCTATTTGTCTGAACTTGATAGTTCTCAGCATATATTTTATCTTGAGCACCAAGTCCAGGAATAGTAAATTTAGTAGTAGCATCGAGAGTTGTGTCAGCTCCTGACTTATCCGCATAAACATTTGCCGTGATTGTTCCACCAGCAGGAACATTAACCTTTTCTTTTAAACGGAATAATTTTCCGTCAGTCGCCAATAATCTGGTAGTAGCCACTAATGGCTGATTTTTACTAGAATTATTTACTAAAGTTACTGTTCCAGTCAATATTCCTGTATTAGCACTGTTAGAAACATTTTCACCACTTGTTTGATAAATTTTCTCTGCACTTATTTCTTGAATTTGTAAATTACCATCGATTGTTTTATTAGTAATTTCTGAAGAACTAGTACTGGTAGCTGTTGAGCTAGCGCTAGTGCCAGTAATATTAAAAGATACTGAATCATTAATAGTTTCACCTTGTGGAGTAATTAAAACAGTTAATTTCACAAAAAAGAAATAAGCTACAGCTACTAATAAAATAAGGGTAGCTCCTAGGTAGAAAAAAGCTTGGCGACGATAGAGGCCAACTGACTTTTTAGGCGCTAAACTTGGCTTATCTTCACCTTCTTTTGGGGTATTTTGAGTAGCCCAATCAGAAAAGAATTTTTTTTGTTTATTATATTCTTCACTATCTTCTGGTTTAATTTCTTGAGAATCACCATCTCCGTCTACTTCACTTAAGATATCTACTGCTTTAGGTTTTTTATCAAAATCTGACCAAGAAGAAAAAACTGGAGCAACTACTTTAGCTTCACTAACTTCATTTACATTATTTGTCTCCTGGTAAGGAGAAAACTTATTTTCATCATCAGAAATAATATCGACTACAATTTGATTAGCCTTTTTTGGTGCCGGTTTTTTTACTATTTTTTTAGGCACTATTTTTTTTACTACTTTTTTCTTAACTGGCGCTTCCTTAACTTTTGTAGTTGAAGTTTTTTTCTTAGGAACAACTTTTTTTACTTTTGAAGTTTTACTTATTTTTGGCATACTATTTTTATTCCCTTTTTTAAACGCAAAAATGCGTATATAAAAATTTAAAGATGAGATGATTTTAAGTTAAATTAATTATACCAAAAATATTAATTCTAAACAATTTTTAAGATACCGGAAAATTTTTCTTTTATTAGATTGGTGAGTTCTGAAGAATTAGACACCTTAAAACCAGTTTTCATAATGGTGTCTTTATCAGTCTGTTTGATTTTAAAATAAGTATCACTATCACCAGGATGAGCAATAAGTAATTCGCGTAAACCTGATAGTTCTTCGTTTGATGGAATATTCTCGAAAATAATTTTAAGCGGCGGTGAACTTGGCGTTTCTTCTTTTTGTTTAACTACCTCACTGACAATTTTATTAGCATTACTACTGTAAGAGGCTGAATTACCATTATTACTATATTTTTTCTTCCAAGAATTAGCGCCACCATTTTTTTCACGGTAAGCCATCATATTTCTTTTAAATTCATCAATTGATTTCTGTGGATCTAAGTGGTCTAAAATTAATACCTGATTAATAAGCAACTTAACATCCTGATCTTTGTCTGAAACAGACCCCTCACAAATAATCGCCCGACCAGATTGCCAGATTGCTAAAGTTTCTTTAAGTAGCTTTGGGAAAATTAAAAGTTCCACCGATGCCACAGCATCTTCAATTTTTACAAAAAGCATTGATTCATTTTTCTTAGTAACAATCTTTTTAATGGAGCCAATTATACCGGCGGTAATTACCGAGTCAGACCCCTTATGTCGCGGTAAATCAATTAAAGATATAGCATAACCATTTAAATAACTCTTGTGAATATTGAATGGGTGTTCACTGATATATAAACCAAGTAATTCTTTTTCCCAAGCCAATTTTTCCGCCTGTGGTGTTGGTTCAACTTCATCTAAAGTTAGTTTTGGTTGAAAATAAATTTCCGTTGAACCAGAAAATAAACTAGTTTGACGACTTTCTTTATTTTTAATTGTTTCCTTATTTAAGAGTAGTAATTTTTCTGAGTTGGTCAGCAAACTACCACGTTCACCCCAGTTTTCAAGAGCACCACATTTAATTAAACTTTCTAGTGATTTCTTATTAAGATCTTTATCAGAAACTCTTTCTAAAAAATTAAATAAATCAGAATAAGCACCATTTTCTTTTCGCTCTTTAATAATAACCTCGACAATATGTTCGCCAATATTTTTAACCGCGTTAAGCCCGAAACGAATGGTATCTACTTTTTCATTTTCTGACACAACTCTATCTTCGGCGGTACCAGCCGTTACTACGGTAAATGAGCCAAATGATTCATTAACATCTGGCGCCATAATTTTAATGCCCATATTACGACACTCTTCAATTTCAATGGCTATTCTATCGATGTCTTGTTGATCGGCAGTAAGCAAAGCGGCCATAAACTCAACTGGCCAATGAGCTTTAAGATAAGCCGTTTGATAACCAATTAGAGCGTAACAGGCGGCGTGTGACCGATTAAAACCATAACCAGCAAATGGCTCAATAAATGAAAAAACCTTCTCAGCTAGTTCTTTGTAAATACCATTTTTAACACAACCATCAACAAACTTCTCTTTTTGTTCAGCTAATAAAGAAACAATCTTTTTACCCATGGCTTTACGAAGTACATCCGCTTGACCCATAGTAAAACCGGCTAAATCTCTAGCAATTTGCATTACTTGTTCTTGATAAATAGCCACCCCATAAGTTTTAGCCAAAATTGGTTCTAGTTTCTCATGTAAGTAAACTACTTTTTTCTCACCGTGTTTACCGGTAATATAATCAGGAATCCACTCCATTGGACCAGGTCGATAAAGAGCCACCATCGCAATAATATCTTCAAACTCAGTTGGTTTTAAATCACGTAAATAACGCTTCATGCCTGAAGATTCAAACTGAAAAACACCAGTGGTTTCACCGCGCTTGAATAATTCATAAGCCGCCTTATCATCCATGGGAATATCATCAATGTTAATTTTAAGGCCTCTGGTATTTTTAATAATTTTTAACGCTGCTTCAATAATAGTTAAATTTTTAAGACCTAAGAAATCCATCTTAAGTAAACCTAAGTCTTCAATTGGGTGAGCGGAATACTGTGAAACAACTGTTTTATCAGATGAAGAGGCATATTGAATTGGCGTGTAGTCTGTTAGTGGATTTTTAGTAATCAAAACACCACAAGCATGAGTGGAGTGATGACGAGCCACGCCTTCCAAACGTAAAGCATAATCTAAAATTCTTTTAGCGTCAGGATTATTAGCATATTTTTCTTTAAGTTCGGGTACGGTTTTAATGGCTTCATCCAATTTAGTAAACATTGGAATGTCCTTAGAAATCGCATCACAGAAGTCATAGGGATAATCTAAAACACGACCTACATCACGCACCGCCGCTTTAGCCGCCATTGTTCCAAAGGTAATAATCTGTGATACATGATCAGCACCATACTTCTTAGATACATAATCCAAAACATCATTACGGCGGATATCGGAAAAATCCATATCAATATCAGGCATGGAAATACGTTCCGGATTTAAAAAACGTTCAAACAACAAATCATACTTTAAAGGGTCAAGATTGGTGATTCCCGTTAGATAACAAACCAAAGAACCAGCTGCCGAACCACGACCAGGACCAACGACCACGTCGTTATCTTTAGCCCAGTTAACAAAGTCAGCCACAATTAAAAAATAATCTGGCCACCCCATCTTCTCAACTACGGATAATTCATAGTTCATTCTATCTAAAATAGTTTTTTCTTCATCGGTACCAGATTTTAAATCAGGATAACGCAATTTTAAACCTTCTTCACATTTATAACGCAAATAAGAATTGCCATCATAGCCTTTGGGTACGTCAAAATAAGGCAATTGAATTTGGCCTAAATCAATTTCTAAGTTACACATGTCAGCAATCTTTAAAGTGTTAGCAATTGCTTCTGGTGTATCTTTAAAAGCCTCAATCATTTCCGCATTAGAACGCATGGAGTAATCTCCGTGTCCAATCATCGACATACGGTCAGTGTCAGTGATTTTTTTCTTATTTTGCAGACATAGTAAAATATCTTGAGCCTCGGCATCCTCTTTCTTTAAATAATGAATGTCGTTAGTAGCAACAAGCGGAATCCCTAATTCTTTAGAAAAAGCGATTAAAGCCTTATTAACCCTAGCCTGTCCATCAAGCTCTGGGTGATCCATTATCTCCAAGTAAAAATTATCTTGGCCAAATAATTCATTATATTCTAAAATTCTTTTCTTGGCGCCAACTAAATCACCAGCCAAAATATACTGAGAAATCTCACCACCCAAACAAGCCGTAGAAGCAATTAAACCTTCGTGGTATTGCTGTAATAATTCCCAGTCAATTCTCGGTTTGTAATAATAACCCTCTAAATGAGCAGCGGAAATTAATTTGATTAGATTTTTATAGCCAACTTCATTTTTCGCTAGCAATATTAAATGATAGTTTTTAGCATCCGACCTATTTAATTTATCGAAGCGACTCTTTGGTGCTAAATAAGTTTCCACCCCAATAATTGGCTTAATTCCTGCTTTCTTACACTTTTGATAAAATTCAATCACGCCATACATTGTGCCATGATCAGTAATGGCCACCGCTGGCGAACCTTGTTCTTTAGCACGATCAACTAGCTCGTCAATCTTGGTTAGACCGTCAAGTAAAGAATAGTGGGTATGGTTATGAAGATGGACAAAAGACATAAAAAAATTGAGATTTTCTTTAGTTAATCTTAAATAAACTATATCAAGTTTAGCCCCTATAATCAATGGTATTTTACCGGGCTAAAACTAATAAAAAAACGTCTTTTAGTAAGACGTTTTTTCTCTGTTTAAAATATTCTTTTAGCAACTTGTGTCTCTGGCACAAAATATCCGAGAGGAACCAAATAAAATCAATATAACACTACATTTTGCTATTGATTTAGCAGCTTCAACTGAAATGCCTTTTAACAATAAAAAAACAATAGAGACAATAACAATAACTATGATGGAAAAAATAGAAAGATTCTTCCACTTCTTTTTTTCGATTGCATTCATTATAATTCCTCCTTTTTTAAATGTTAAGAACTAATTATGACTATAATATTATTTTATTATTTTGTCAATAATGTCACCTAATTCCCCTTCACTATAAAAATCAATAATAATTTTTCCGCCTCTACCCTGTCTTTTAATATTAACTTTAGTGCTAAGAGTTTGAGTTAAACTTTTTTCTTTATCTTCATCGGCAAAATCTTTAACCCGAGCGTCTTTAGTGCCGCCTAAGCGCTTAATTTCGCGATCAGTTTCCGCTACGGTCATATTATTTCTAATAATCTTGCGGAAAACATTAATTTGTTTAGCTTCACTGTCTAAACCTAATAAATATTTAGCATGAGCTTCACTAATTTTCTTTTCCGCTAGTGCGGTTTTAATTTCATCAGGCAAAGATAAAAGACGTAAAGAATTAGCAACGGTAGAACGGGCTTTGCCAACTCGTTTAGCCGCTGCTTCTTGAGAAATATTAAACTCATCCATTAACTTTTGATACGCCCAAGCAGTTTCGAGCGGATTCAAGTTTTCACGTTGTAAATTTTCAATAATCGCAATCTCTAATTTCTTCTGTTCACTGGCTTCACGTACAATTACTGGGACTTCTTTTAAACCTAATATTTTAGAACTACGTAAACGACGTTCACCGGCAATTAATTCATATTTACCATTGGTTTTGGTAACAATTAAGGGTTGAATGATACCGTGTTCACGAATCGATTCTACTAAATCATTTAAAGCAGTATCGGAGAAACTTTGACGTGGTTGCCAAGGGTTAATCGCAATTAAATTTGGGTCAACTTTAATAATACGATCTAAATCGTTTAATAATAATGCTGAACCAGTTTCAGATAACGCTTCAACTGGAACAGAACTAATTATTTTTTTTGGGATAAGCGAATCAAGTCCGCGACCTAAACCGTTTGGCATAATATATAAGTTATTTATTTTCTTCTAAGGAAACTACCTCTTGTGCTAAGGCTTCATAAGCTCGGCCACCAGTTGATTTGGCATCATATTGCAAAATACTACGGCCATAACTTGGAGCCTCAGCTAAGCGCACACTGCGAGGAATAACGGAGTCAAAAACTTTACCCGGAAAATGTTGTTTAAGTTCTTCCATCACTGAACCAGACAACTTATTACGGCGATCAAACATGGTAACCACCGTACCCATTATTTTAAGTTCTGGCTTTAAATTTTCTTGAATTAAGTTAATGGTTTGTAGTAATTGGCCTAAACCCTCTAAGGCATAATATTCACTTTGAGTGGGAATTAATATTTCATCAGCAGCCACTAAACTATTAATGGTTAATAAACCTAAAGACGGTGGACCATCAACAATAATATAGTCATATTCGCCACGAACGCTTTCAAGCAGTTGTGATAAAAGATATTCTCTATTTTCCATTGAGACCATTTCAATGCCAGCGCCAGCCAAGTTGGCAGTCGCTGGGGCAATTAAATAGCCTTTTTGTAAAGTCCTTTTGATAATATCAAAAATTCGCTTCTCACCGATTAAAGCCTCATAAATTCCAGCTTCCAATTTTGCATGTTCAATCCCTAGTCCAGAAGTGGCATTAGCTTGAGGGTCAAGGTCAACTAAAAGCACCTGTTTACCCAAATTGGCTAAATAGGCCCCTAAATTAACAGAAGTAGTTGTTTTACCAACTCCTCCTTTTTGATTTACCACAGCAATGATTTTCCCCATAGAACTTAGTTCTTATTATCTTGATTATAACGGAAAAAGAGCCTACTAACAAGCCTTATTTTTTAACAAAAAAACAAAGCCATTCAGTGTCCAAATCATCACCCTCAAAACAATGAACTATTTTTATTATTTTAAAATTAGCTTTTTCTAAAAAATTCTTGATCTCATTTTCCGTAAAAAAAGAAAAGTATCGCTCAATACCACCAAATTTTTCTTCTCTGATAAAACCTTCATCCATTATCTTTTTATCTTTGACCGAAATAAAACCAACGCCAGATGGCTTTAAAAGATTATAAAATGATTTTAAAATAGTTGGCACTTCAATTTTAGGAAAATGCAGTAAGCTAGCTGAGGCCCAAAAACCATCAAATGATTCTAACGGTAAATCTAAAGTTCTTAAATCCATCAATCTAAATTGACCACCAGCAACTCTATTTTGCGCAATTTTAAGCATTCCTTCGGAAAAATCAATACCTAAATAATCAAAATTATCCTTAACAAATTGTTCGGCGTCACGACCAGCGCCACAGCCTAAATCAACAATTTTATTACCTGGCAAAATTGATTTATAATAAGCATATTCATCAACCCAAAAATGTTTATTATTTCGTTTATTATAATCGTCAGCTATTTTGTTATAGGCTTCAGTTGTTTTATTATCTTTTTCCATATTAGTTATTATAACAAATTAATCTAAAAAATCCCATAAATATTAGTAAAAGTTTGACAAGTGTGGGTTTTATATTATAATAAGAAGGACTTTTAGCCGCGATGATGGAACTGGTAGACATGCACGACTCAAACTCGTGTGGTAGCGATACCATGAGGGTTCAAGTCCCTCTCGCGGTACAAAAGAAAAAACGGTAAACACTTATGTGCTTACCGTTTTTGTTTTTTAAGTCAAAAGTCATTATTCTTGAAAAAATTTTGGACAGCAAGTATGCATTCCACTGCATATTTGTTTAATCTGTTCCTTTAAATAATTAACCCCCTTATAATCTTTGAATTCTTCTAAGAAATTACAAAATGGAATAAAATTAGCTAACATATTTTTCAAAAACCAATCTGCAAAGATCTTTTCATACAAACTATTATACATTTTCAAAGCTTCTATGATATTTTGATCATAAACTATTTGTCTCTTTTCATGAGAAACGCTTACCAGATTTTTTAGTGGTATTTTTAAAATTTTACTAAACTGAAAATTATCATCCAACTCACCAGAGTTATATAATTTAGCAATAAAAACTAAATCACCGTCAAAGGTTTCCATTGGATGCCCAGTTGGAATTCTTGATAAATCTTTTATTCTATCCTCCTTTTCTTGTTTTATTTTAGCTACTCTTTCTATTTCTGCTTGTTTTTCAGCTTCTATTTTTTGCCTTAACGCCAAAGCTATTCTTTTCTTATTATTTTGTATTGTTAAATGATCAATAACAAAAAATCCAACTACCAAAGTAATGACAAATGCAAGCCAAATCCATAGTGATACTTGTAGTATAGGGATTAGCAAGAAAGAAATAATGGTGGACCAAAATTCAATTAGACTGCTTATAATACCAGTTAATATTAATGAAGCGATGGTAGTTAAAACAATTTTATTAAACAAAATCTCGTTCCACTTTTTAAGAATCACCAAAAGCAACTCATCAAAAATACCAAAAAGTCCTCCTATAAGAAATAGACTAATTGGCATCCAAATAAATTGCGTGTCGAAATTTAAATAAGTAGACAGCGCGATACTAATTACAAGCGGAACAATTAAAACATCAATGTAAGATGGTCTTTCGTAGGACGATTCTCTAATGTAGAAAAGTAGCATAAAAATTAAGCTAATTACCACAAATGAAATTGGCCAAACGATACTGTGACTATTAATTTCCGCGTTAAACACTAAACCACAATAAACAAAATTCATCATGGCAAGCCACTTGGAAAAATTAAAAGCCAAATTTCTTTTTACGTCTTCATTAAATTTAGCATCATTATCTTTCCACTCTAAACCATCATAATAAATTTCAAAAATAATCTGAGACACAAAGATGCCGATTAAAATAATAAGTCTTCCTAAAAAATTAGGAACAAAGAGTGTTGCCAGATTAACTAGCAAAAAAATTCCAGCAAGACCGAATCTTGATTCAATAATTTTTTTCATTTCAATAAATTTTTAAAGTACATACTGTGAGTGAATTCCCAGACTTTTAATCGTCCTTGGCTATCTCTAGCTTTACGTGCCACTCAATTTACACGAATAGTTAAATACTGCCACTTTTTCTTTATTTAGTCAATACAAAAGAACCTTATTTTATTAAGGTTCTTTTGACTAAAAATTTTAAACTTTCTTGAATTTTACCGTAAATATTGGTTCGTATTCGGTCTTATGCTCATCAATAAGGACAATTGGTTGACCACTAGTAAGTTGAGTTAAAGCGATGTCGGACAACATTTGGCTATCGCCAGCAATATTTAACTTTAAACCTTCTAACTTATCAAATTCTTCTTTAAAGTCACTTTGCACGCCGGCTTCAATTTTTTTCTTTCGAAGCTTTAGAGATTCTAATTCTTCTAAAACTTCCTGATATTCCCCACTAACTGATAAAGCGTCGCGGTATGTTTTTTTAATTTCACTGGCTTCTTTTTTCTTATCCTGAATGCGTTTAAAAACTTCTTGAAGATTTTGTGACATAAATTATTTAAAGATTATTTTTGAGTTACAAAAACTATTATAGCACAAAATAATTATTTGATAATTCCGCCACCTAACATGCGATTTTCATCATAAAAAACCACACTTTGACCTGGTGTTACAGCGCGCTGCGGTTCTTTAAATTTAACGGCTAATTCATCTTTAGTTTTTCCTTTGCTAACTACACAAGGAACTGCTTTATGTCCGTAACGAATCACTGCCTCACACTTAAGCGGTAGCGTTGGTTTCTTGCCTGAAGTCCAATTGTTATCAATTGAAGTTAAGCTGTCAGCAAATAAGACGTCTTCATTCCACTGACGCACCACAAATAAAGTATTGGTCTCATAATCAATTTTAGCGACATAATATGGGCCATTGCCACCAATTTCAATCCCTCGGCGTTGACCGATGGTATAAAGTGGTAATCCTTGATGAGTGGCAATTTCTTCTCCGCTATCTAGTAATTTTATTGGCCCTGGTTCTAATTTAAGATAACGTTTTAAAAAATCATTGTGTGGACCAGACAAAAAACAAATATCCTGGCTTTCTGGTTTAGCAGCTGTAATTAAGCCATACTTCTCGGCTAATTTTCTAACCTTTGGTTTGTCATAACTGCCTAGTGGAAACATTAAATGTTTCAGCTGTTTCTGATTAAAGGTGTATAAAAAATATGATTGATCTTTTTTAGTGTCTTTAGCTTTATAAACCCGACGCTCATTAGCAACGTCTTTTATTTTTAAATAGTGCCCAGTGGCTACATAATCAAAACCCATGTTTTTAGCATATTCTAGCAGTAAGCCAATCTTAATTTTTTTATTACATAAGACACAGGGATTAGGCGTACGGCCAGCCGCATACTCTTCTAAAAAATTATCAACTACCGTTGCTTTAAATTCTTTAGCAAAATTAAAACTATGTAGTGGAATACCAATTTTATTAGCCACTAATTTAGCGTCTAATAATGATTCTAAAGAACAACATTTATTTTCGGCTTTAGCACCCATTTTTTCATCCTTCCAGAAATTCAAAAAAATCCCAGTGACATCGTAGCCCTGATTCTTTAATAGTTGAGCAGCGACTGATGAATCAACTCCACCAGACATTGCCATCATTACTTTTGGTTTTTTCTTAGACATTTTATAAATCAATAATTATTGTAGTTGGCCCCTCATTGACTAGTGATACTTGCATCATAGCGCCAAATTGACCAGTGGCCACTTTAAGTCCTTTATCTTCTAAGAGGGTTACTACTTTTTCATAATAAGGCACGGCTTTTGCTGGCTTAGCTGAATCAAGAAAGCTTGGCCGATTCCCTTTTTTAGTTTCGCCGTAAAGTGTAAATTGAGAAACTACTAAAATTTCTCCGTCCACATCTTTTAAGCTCAAATTCATCTTTTCATCCTCGTCCAATAATATTCTTAAATCAGCAATCTTATCAACCATTTTAGTTATTTTATCTTCCGTATCGTCATTATGGATAGCCAGTAATACTAAATAACCACGCTTTATTTCGCCGATAATTTTATCAGCAACTTTTACATTAGCCGAGCTAACGGTTTGAATAACGGCACGCATATTATTTTTTAAATAAATCTAAATAAGAGTTAGCGGTAGTTTGCCAATTAAATAATTTGGCTCGTTCCAGTCCACGGGCAGCGTAATCTTTTCTTAAGTTAACATCAAGTAACAGGGTTTCAATGGCCCTGGCTAAATCTAAAGTAGAGTCAGGGTTAATTGTTAAGGCGGCATTACCGACCACTTCTGGTAGTGATGAGACATCTGAAGTGATAGTTGTTAGTCCATGAGACATCGCTTCAAGTGGCGGAAAACCAAAGCCTTCGTAATAAGACGGATAAACAAATAATGAGGCATTAGAATATAACCAATTGCGTTCCGCTCGAGTTACATAACCTAAAAATTTAATATCATCGCTATAAAGTGAGTCGGCCACCTTTCGATAAACTGGCTTATTTTTCCAACCACGAGCGCCAGCTAAGATTAATTGGTAATCAGTTAAGGGTAAATGCTTGTCGCGTAGCAAATTATAAGCCTCTACTAAGCCACCAACAT
>Ga0302292_1001837_pt1 | contig 13221 bp, 11 predicted proteins | sample III_Fen_N2_1_FD_194553 | JGI IMG/M metagenome (GOLD analysis project Ga0302292, IMG submission 194553) | Peat permafrost microbial communities from Stordalen Mire near Abisko, Sweden - III_Fen_N2_1 | ecosystem: Environmental > Terrestrial > Soil > Wetlands > Permafrost | place: Sweden: Abisko...
CAGATCCCAACGAAATTTCCGGTGTTATTAGGGATACGTCGGGTGAGCCTATTGCTGGAGTATCAGTCAGGGTAAAAGATACAGCCGCAGAGTCATGGACTAATGCAAGGGGTGAATACCGGTTTACCATGCCCCAAGCTTCGAGTGCGCTTTTGATTAGTGCCAGTGGCTATGCCTCGAAAGAAATACCAGTAACAAAGAGTAGGGTTTATAATGCTACACTTAGTAAGTAATCAAATCGGAATCAACAAAATCTAATAATAGAGATTCAATAAAAATTATTTAACCACAAAAACTATTAAAAAAATGAGTAAAAATTCATCATCATTCAAAAGTAAGTTTGAATCTGCTTTTGCTTCAGTTGCAATTATAATTGCATTCGTAGTTGCGTATTTACTTTTCACCAACCTTATGGGTGATCCGGTAAACTTCGAAGGTGGAAATCCAAAAGGACATCCGCTACCTGGTAATTACATGGGTATGCTTTACAAAGGGGGACCTATTGTTCCTGTTTTGATGACATGTATCCTGGTTCTTTTGATTTTCGTTATGGAACGCTTTATTACACTGAAAAAAGCACAGGGAAAAGGTAGTTTAGACGCTTTTGTAGCAAATATCCAGGCTTTGACAGCTAAGGATAAAATTGAAGAAGCAATTAAAGCTTGTGATGTACAAAAAGGTTCGTTAGCTAATGTTACTAAAGCAGGTTTAGATCGTTACAGAGATCTTGAAAGCGACAAAACCCTGGAAAATGATCAAAAGATCACTTCTATGAAACAAGCGTTGGAAGAAGCTTCAGCATTGGAATTGCCAATGTTATCAAAGAACATGGTTATTCTTTCTACCCTTGCTTCTATCTCAGTTTTGATCGGTCTTATCGGTACAGTACTTGGTATGATCCGTGCTTTCTCTGCACTTGCACAAGCTGGTGCTCCTGATGCTCTTGCATTATCTACTGGTATTTCTGAAGCTCTGATCAATACTGCATTTGGTATCTCGGGTTCGACATTTGCCATTATTTTCTTTAACTATTTCTCATCAAAAATTGATGGTTATACTTTCAAAATTGATGAGGCTGGATTTAGCCTAACTCAGACCTTTGCTACAAAAATCAGAAAATAAGTCTGGGCTTAATTCTTTTGGTTCATTTATAAATTAAAATTATCGCATGCCAAAGATAAAAATGCCAACCAAGTCGCCCCGTATCGACATGACGCCGATGGTGGATTTGTTTGCGCTGTTGTTAACATTTTTCATGTTAACTTCGGTGTTCACTCCCCAGGAACCGGCTCCTATTGATACTCCATTTTCTGTATCTGAAAAACCTAAACCTGATGCCAATATCATGACAGTTGTGCTATCGGCTGATAACAGGGTGTTTTTCAATGTAGATAATGGTCAGGATACTATCTTGCATTACAGACCCCAAATTCTTAAAGAAATGGGTAAGAGATACAATATAGAATTCACCCCGCAGGAACTGCGGAAGTTTGAAAAATATCCTGCTTCATTTGGTGTTTCAATACACGATATGAAGAAATACCTTAATACCGAAGATGCTAAGGTAAAAGAGATACTCGAAAAGGGTGTTCCTATTGATTCTGTTGATAACCAGTTTGGTTATTGGGTGTTTTATACCCGACAGATTAATCCTGCTGTTCAGGCCTTAATAAAAGGCGATGGCAACGTTGAATATCCTCTTGTGAAGAAAGTTTTGGATGTACTTCAGGATTATAATGTGAGCAGGTTTAGCCTGATTACAAACCTTCAAGCTGTAACCGTTGATGTAACTGGAGCTAAAAAGTAAGTATTATGGCAGAGATTATTCAAGAGGAAAAAGGAAAAGGGGGAAAGAAACATCCAAAGAAAGGCCATCCCCATATGGATATGACCCCAATGGTTGACCTTATGTGTCTACTGTTGACGTTCTTCATGCTTGTCGGCGCTTTTAACAAACCTAAGGTTATGGAAATTGTTTTGCCGGATAAGATTAAAAAAGATCAGAAAGTTGATCCACCAAAAATTGCCGAAAGCCGTACGCTAAATATTATTTTAGGTCCTGACGATAAAGTGTTTTGGTATGGAGGGAAAGCAGATGCGACCTCACAGCCACCATTATTTGAAACTAACTTTAGTGCGACTGGAATTCGAGAAGTATTGTTGGATAGAAACAAGGCTCTTTTTGATAAGATTGTCCAGTTTAAGAATGACGTAAAAACTGGTAAGTTAGATATTAAGCAGGATTCCTTGGCAAATGCGATTAGGCAGCTTAAAAAGGAGGATGATACCGGCCCAATCGTACTGATCAAGGCCTACAAAACATCAAAATACAAGGATTTTGTTGATATTATTGATGAGATGTCCATTGTGGGAATTGCAACATATATTCTTGTTGACATCAATTACGTTGAGCAAGGTATGGTTGAAGCCAAACTTGGTTTGTCGAGAACTACTGCTCCCTTAACTCAAAAATAAAGAACACTACGTATGGTACAAAATAATCAATTCATTCCAACTTTCGACGACATTGTCTTCGAACATAGAAACAAGGAATATGGAGCGTATCAAATACGGAAAAAGTACAACCGTGTTGTTCTGATTTCTACCTTGATCGGTATTGCGATCATTGCTGCTGCAGTTATTATTCCTTACATTAATGCAAGTCGTAGCGCAGCGCATAAAATGCGGAGCGCTAACGAAGTAATTGCAGAGATGTCGAATGACCTTCTAGATGCACCACCACCACCACCACCACCACCACCACCACCACCAACCGAACTACAAACGGTTATTAAGTATGTGGCTCCTGTTGTTGTTGACTCAATTAAACCCGAAGACGAAAGTAAGTTGATGATTTCTGACGAGCAGGTTGCAACTACTGTTAATAAAGAAGTTACAGAAGTTGTTGAACAAAAACGGGAAGAGGTTGAACCAGAGGTGAAAGAAGAAGAAGTATTTGTTGTAGTAGAAGAGATGCCTGAATTTCCAGGTGGTACTCTTGAACTTCGCAAATACCTTGCTAGCGCGGTTAAATATCCTGTTATTGCTCAGGAAAATGGTATTCAGGGGAAGGTTTACGTCAATTTTGTTGTAAATAAGGACGGTTCCGTATCTGGTGCTAAAATCGCCAGAGGTGTAGATCCATCTCTTGATGCTGAAGCATTGCGGGTTGTTTCAACCCTACCAAAATGGAGACCTGGAAAACAGAGAGGTGCCCCGGTAAGGGTTTCCTATACTGTTCCTATCAATTTCCAATTGCAGTAAGAGTTTTGTGAATAACATTATTTCTTAGATAGAATATGAGCCGGTTGCTGATGCAATCGGCTCTTTTGTTTGTATTGCTGTTGTTTTGGAGGTTTGATGGCTTGCCACCCTGAACTCGTTTTAGGGCCTTAACTATGAAGACATGCAGGAACACGTTTGACAAAGCATTGAGACAAGACCTCGTTGACCTATATTATCTTTTAGGATGATTGAAATGGTTAGATTATGCCTATTCGCACCATTCATTGCAAAGCCAATAAAAAAGGTCAAACTATTCGAAATGAAATAGTCTGACCCATTGATTAATCTTCTTTTGTAAACTCTTTAGACTGAATTTTATTTGAGCTTTTCAACTGCAATTTCAGTTGCTTGTAAAAGTGCCTCATTTGATAATGGCTTACCAACAGCTTGTTTCATCCATTCGTTTGGTGTAAGCTGTCCAAGCGCAAAAATGCGCAGTACTTCGGGCGCAAACTCATGAGTTTTGAAATGCTCTTCGAGTTGGAAATGAATGAGATGGCCAAATGCATAATTAGGCAGGTACATTGGAGAATTGATCATATGAGAATAAATGCCCAGAATAGTCTGATCTTTTATTCCAAAAACTGAAGCATAATAGGTATTCCAAACATCTTTTGAAATTTGAAGGACAGCATCTCGTAATTCAGAAGCATTGCTGTTTGGATTGGCGTAAAGCCATTGCCACATCTTCATGTCAACCATTGAAACTCCCATGATTTCGTATACCGACCAGAAAATATCCAACGTTTTCAGGTATTCCTGTTCAGGATCGGTATTCTTCATATTAAGCAAGAATAAATCACGGTCCTGAAACACAAATGCCAATGCCTCGGTAAACGCTGTATTTGGTACCCCGTTAATCATGTAGTTGGGTACGTCATTCAGAGAGATAGTCTGTTCGACATTGTGCCCAAACTCGTGAACAGCAATATTGTAACCTTTGTAATTCATGCCTGAATCAGGAATACGTGTGCGAAGATGCGCTTTTTCTGATTTCATGGATGCTCCCCATGCATGTCCTGATCCACGCGCTGGATCTACTGAAACGCGCGAAGCAATGAAGGTAGCTTTCTCCTTAGTAAAACCAAGTTTTAGTAAAATATTGCCCAGATCAGCTTCCAACGCTGCTGCATTCGGGTATTTCTTTTCAGTAATTGCATTTAAACTTTCTTCGTTAATGGAGCTACGTGCCTTAAACCCATCGTACCAGATGTCCCAGGGTGATAGTTCGCGTCCAAGTCGTTTTTTAATTATAGCTGCAACTTCCTGAACTTGAGGTGAGCTTAAAAATTCGTTGAAAAGCTTCTGAACTTCAGGTTGTGGAATTTGCATGCCAACCGAGAATGCCCGTTGAATGGCAGTAGGCATATCTGGATTATACTTATCGAAAGCCTGATATACGTGAAAATTGTTCAAAATTTGCTGATAGCGGCCATTGGTCTCAGCTTCAGCTTCAGTCTTTGTTCCTGAAACAAATACTTCGTTAGTTACCGGGTTCCATTCCTGTTTCCCGGAATTGATTACCACTTTGGGAATCGACTGATCAACAATTCGCTGCATAACCTGATAGATTAAGGCCTGTTTTTTGAAACCAATTTCCTTGTTGGCATAGTTGGCTTTTATTTCGTCGCGCAGGTTCCAGTGGCTTAATAATACCATGTTTTCGGGGAAAAGCTTTTGGTTATCGTCGTTCAGCAGATTTCCCATGTAAATATTGTAATCAGCGATATAAGCATCTCCTTCGGCAGCTACTTTCGCGGCTTGTTGGACAAGATCTGACGGTACTCGTGAACTGAACACATCGCCTAGACGCGCATATCCCCATTGCAGTGCAGTCCAATTTGGACCTGATATGTTTTTTTCTTCGGTCGGGTAATATGGGAAGTTTAGAGCAACGATAAAGGCGATTTTATTGTCATAAAAGTCGTTAATCATGTGAGCTCCGGGATTGTAAGCTGCAAATTGTGCATCAATAGGCAGTACTTCACCCTTTTTAAGCTGAACATTTTCCTGCATGTCAAGGCTAAGTTTATTAAAATGTCCGTTCAACGATTCCAGATATTCTGAGAATCGATAAAATGAAGCTTCCTTTTTAGCCGGATCGGCGATATAATTTTCACTACAGAATTTGATAAAATCTTCCGGAGTTCCGTCATTGTCGCGCCATAGTGAAGCAGCATGCCTGACTCCTTTTTCGATCAATTCCGATTTAGTTCCGGTAATCTTGTCATCAATTGATTTAATTGCATCCGCAATGGTACTTTCTGTAATTCCTGAAGGAGCTGCAATCATTGGTTTCTTTTCGGTTGGTTGGCATGCTGAAATCATAACAACACAGGCTAAAATAAAAATAAAATTTTTGATCATATGGATTGAAATTAATGTTTCTAGATTTCAAAGTTCGACTTATAAAGCTCCAAAATACCCAAAAATTAGGATCTAAAGATATGATGTTTGACAGGGTGTGTATATTATGAATGAAGTAGAATTTCGACATTAGTAAATTCGAAATAGATATACCCGATTTTATTGAAGAATCTTAACAACATTTTAAAACTTTTTGTCCGAATTATTGTTGAACATGTTTAATTAAATAGAAATATTTTTCCGAAGTATTTTGAGTCTTTAAATAGTATTTACATATAAATCTTTACAAAATGAAAAATGTATCACGCTTGTTTGCAGTTGCAATTCTTGGTTCAGCTTTTCTGGCATTTGTTTTATCTCCTGATAATGCTTATTGCCAAAAGAAAACTCAACAGGAAACGTTAGCTGCTTTCCCGGAGAGTGTATCCGGTATCTTTAAAACGTCTTGTGTTGGATGTCATTCCGATCAGAGTAATGGAAAGTCGAAGACTATGTTGAATTTTTCTGATTGGGATAAACTCAAGAAAAAAGAACGAGTATTGGCGGGTAAACAAATAGTCAAGCAAGTTGTCAATAAAACAATGCCTCCAGAAGGTATGGTAAAAAGACGTCCTGAATTGGCTCTTACACCTGAGAATATTGGAAGTATTACTGCTTGGGCAAAAACAGTACGGAAGAAGAAGAAAAGTTAGACTGAATAGAATTGTGACTAGTACCAATTAATGAAATTCTATTTTTAATTCAGAAGCTTAAGAAATAGAAAAGGCCTTCCTCGATTTATTAGGAAGGCCTTTTCATTGTAAAATACAATATAAGTTATTGCTTAATAAACTTCAATACATTTCGCTGATTTCCACTACTAATTTCCATAAAATAGATTCCGTTTTTTAATTGACTAATATCGAAACGCAGTGACTCCTGATTATCGGAATAGGTCTTTTCATCAATTGCCGCTCCAGTAATGGAAAATATCTTTATAAAATCAATCGTAGAAGAGTTCTTGGGAAGTAGAACCTGAACGTATTGGCTCGCCGGGTTAGGATACAAACGTAAATCTTTTGAATCGCTTATTAGGCTTTCGTTTGATGTGGTACTGAAAATATCAGTAAACGTAGTATTGTGTACAAAGTTTATAAGGGAATCACCTTTCACATTGAGAAGCGGAATTCTCCAGGCGTGATCGGTAGGCGGCGTATTATATGTTCCGTTCTTGTTGTGATCGGCATAAAAATCTATGTTGTACGATATCCCAGGTTTAATCTTAAATGAATTGATGTCAAATGTAGCCGCTGCAACTACTGGAACAATTACAGTATCCCGATAAATTCCAACGTCTATCTGTTTCAGGAAAAGGGTTATTTTTTCGCCTAAATGGGGAGTCATCCCAGTGAAGTGAACTGTGAGTTTGTTTTTCCAGACGATATCGGTAAATGTTGTATTGTGTGCAAAGTTAAGCACTGAGTTCCCAGTTACATTATTTAGTTGCAATCGCCAGCTGTGGTCTACCGGTGAAACATTATAAACTCCGTTTTTATTGTGGTCAGCAAAAAAATCGACATTGTAAGATTTGCCTGATTCAATTCCTGCGACATCGATTGAAAACGCAGCAGAAGTTACACTTTTTTTAACCCTTCCAATTTCTATTTTTGAAGCCTGATCAATAACAGCCAACCAAAGGTTTTCCCCAACATGAGGAGTCATGCCCGTAAAATTAACTGTAAGTGTAAATGGTCCGGTTGCCTGTTTCGGGTTGACTGTAATCTTGCCTACCATTCCCATTGCACCGTGTATATCACATTGATAATCATATGTGCCAGCTGTATTAAAAGTGAACTTGTATGTCCACCCGGTTCCGACCGCGTTGCCAAATGATTCCGGATTAGATGGAAATTTCGATATTAGCCCATCTACGTTATGCGATCCCCCGGTGTTTGTCCATACAACTTCATCACCAACAGTAATTGTTAGATTTGAAGGAGAAAAACTGGAGCCCGAGGCAGTTACATCGTGAGAAGTTTGTGCTTTTAGATTCAGTGATAAAGCCAAAATAAAAATAGTGGCTAAAAAACTGTAGGTTCTGAATGTAAAATTTGTGTTCATTGGCTTTTATTTTAGTTAGAATTTCAAACACTATCATTCTCACTAACACCGCATAAAGCAGTTTGTTTATATATAAAGACAATAAAGTACGAATATATTTTAAGGATGCTTTACTTTTTTTAGAAATCCCAATTAACATAGGCATTCCACGAATTCTATTTTTTGTTGTTATCATTGTTTATTTTGTTTCGGTGCTTTAGTTTTCAGTTCATTTTTAAAACTAATCTAAATTTGATCCTTTTTCTCAAAACAAGATAAATGCAGTTGTTTTCAAATATGAATGAACTAATTTTGGGTTCGATTCTTGAAACTAAAATTATTGACTATGCACAAGCATTTGTTTCTGGGGGTAGAGGCCATCGGACAGGGCGCCATCGATGGTGGAATGTCTGGTGTCTATTCTTATCCTGGAACTCCGTCCACCGAAATAACTGAATTCATACAGGAAAATCCGATAGCTGAAGAACGAAATATTCATCGCAAATGGTCGGCAAATGAGAAAACAGCTCTTGAGACCGCGTTGGGAATGTCGTATGCAGGGAAACGAGCCATGTCGTGCATGAAACATGTAGGATTGAATGTTGCCGCCGATATTTTTGTAAATGCTGCAATGACGGGAGTGAACGGAGGACTAATAGTTACTGTTGCTGATGATCCGTCGATGCACTCTTCTCAGAATGAACAGGATTCGCGTTTCTATGGTAAATTTGCCATGATTCCGGTGTTGGAACCATCATCGCAGCAAGAAGCTTACGATATGGCACGTGATGGATTTGCGTTGTCTGAACTGACCAAAGTGCCGGTAATGCTTCGGATTACCACTCGTCTGGCTCATTCCAGGGCTGGTGTTGCCCGTAAAGAGGTTTTGCCCGAAAACGAATTGGTCATGCCTACCGATCCGCGTCAGTTTATTTTGTTGCCGGCCATTGCACGCCGCAAATACAAAGGATTGCTCGAAAGTCAGTCCTTATTTCTGAAACTTTCAGAAGAATCAGAATATAACCGTTACGAAGAAGGGACGGATCACAGTTTAGGAATTGTTGCCTGTGGAATTGCCTACAATTATCTCATGGAACATTTTCCGGGTGGAATCTGTCCTTTTTCTGTTGTCAAAGTTTCGCAGTATCCGTTGCCTGAAAATCACATCAATCGGCTCAATAGGGAATGCGATGAAATTCTGGTTCTGGAAGAAGGTGCCCCAATGGTCGAAGAAATGCTGAAAGGCTTCTTCTCAAATGGAACGCCGATTAAAGGACGTTTGGACGGAACACTGCCTCGCGATGGTGAATTGAATCCTGATTTAATTGCCAAAGCACTCGGAAAAGAGATGTTTGAAGGTTTCAATATTCCGGAAGTCGTAGTCAACCGTCCACCAGCTCTGTGTGCAGGTTGTGGTCATCAGGATGCTTATCTTGCTATGAACGAAGCCTTAGCAGATTATTCAAAAGGGCGCGTTTTCTCCGATATTGGCTGCTATACGTTGGGCGCCCTTCCCCCTTACGAAACTATTTCGTCATGTGTTGATATGGGCGCTTCAATTACCATGGCCAAAGGAGCTGCCGATGCTGGTTTAATTCCGTCGGTTGCCATGATTGGCGATTCAACATTTACACACTCCGGAATTACTGGTTTGCTCGATGCAGTAAATGAGAGATCAAGTATTACCGTTGTTATTTCCGACAACGAATCCATATCGATGACTGGCGGACAGGATTCATCGGCATTCGGGAAAATTGAATCGATTTGTATTGGAGTTGGAGTCGATCCGGCTCACATTCACACCATTGTTCCCCTACGGAAAAATCACGAAGAAATGGTTCGTATTTTTCGGGAAGAATTTGCATACAATGGTGTTTCGGTTATTATTCCACGTCGTGAGTGTATCCAGCGTGCCAGTAGCCGGAAACGAAATAAAAAATAATCATACAGGACAAACAGTGGTAGAGACGCCATGCATGGCGTCTCTACAATAAATCATAAACAATACAATTATGAAATCAGACATTATATTGGCAGGCGTTGGAGGACAAGGTATTTTATCCATTGCTACTGCACTGGGAGAAGCAGCCTTGTCAGACAATCTGCTTATTAAGCAAGCAGAAACTCACGGAATGAGCCAGCGGGGTGGGGCGGTGTATTCTCATATGCGTATTTCCGATCAACCCATTGCCTCCGATTTAATTCCCGGAGGAACTGCTGATTTGATTCTTTCTGTTGAACCGATGGAATCGTTGCGTTATCTGCCTTATTTGTCAGAAACTGGCTATTTGGTGACCAATACGACACCGTTTGTTAATATTCCCAACTATCCTGAAATCGAGGCAGTGATGGCTGAAATTCGCAAATTTCCGAGGTATATCGCGATTGATGCTGATGCCATTGCCAAAGAAGTTGGAAGTACCCGTGCATCGAATATGGTAATGCTTGGAGCCGCTTCTCCGTTTATCGACATCGAGTTTTCGAAAATAGAGGATGGTATCCGCACTATTTTCGGTCGGAAAGGCGAAGATGTGGTAAATATGAATCTCGAAGCACTTCGTCGGGGAAGGCAGTTTGCCGAAGAAAACAGATAAAGCGAAATAAGACGGGAATCCAGAGAACAAAAAAAAATCTCAATCTTTCTCAGTGATGAAGAAAATTGAGATTTTTAGTTTTTATCGGGAAAGAGAACGATTAATCGAAAATATGATCTCCGCAAGGTTCCTCGTTACCACATTCACAGTCACAACCTAATCCTTTCTCGTATTGAGTCAGAGCTCTCATGCTCATGCCCATCGAAGAGAATCCTCCATCATGGAAAAGGTTTTGCATAGTCACTTTTTTTGTCAAATCAGAAAACAAAGTGATGCAATAATCAGCGCATTCGTCGCCTGTTGCATTGCCAAGCGGTGCCATCCGTTCCGAAAAATCCATCAATTTGTCCATTCCTTTCACGCCACTTCCGGCAGTGGTCAGGGTTGGCGATTGCGAAATTGTATTGATTCGAACATTTCTTTCGCGACCATAAATGTATCCAAAACTACGGGCTATCGATTCAAGCAATGCCTTTGCATCGGCCATATCATTGTATCCGTAGAATGTGCGTTGAGCTGCAACATATGATAATGCAACAACTGAACCCCATTGATTAATGGCATCTAACTTTCGGGCGACCTGCAATACTTTGTGGAACGATACGGCTGAAATATCCAGCGTTTTCGAAAGGTAATTGTAATCCAGGTCGCTGTAATGACGTCCTTTCCGGACGTTTGGCGACATTCCAATTGAATGCAACACGAAGTCAACTTTGCCTCCAAGTGCGTCCATCGATTGTTTGAAAAGATTTTCAAGATCTTCCACACTAGTTGCATCCGCTTCAATAGCAATCGTTTTACATGCTTCGGCAAGTTGGGAAGTATCCCCCATGCGCATGGCCACTCCGGTATTGGTTAAGGTAAAAGTAGCACCTTCTTCAAATGCTCTTTGAGCAACCTTCCAGGCAATTGAATCTGCGTTTAACGCTCCAAAAATAATTCCTCTTTTGCCTTTCAGTAAATTATAAGCCATAGTTTAAATTTTATGAAATGAGTCCCGGAATTCGGTATCAATATCATGTGATGATTAAAAATCAAATTATTTACACACGAATAGTAACAACCATTACTTGAAATGGTTGTTACTATTACAAATTAAAACAAATTGCCAGTCTGATTGCGAAACGTAGACTGGCAATTCTAATAAAATGATGATTTCTTAAATCCTTTCAATCGATTCGGTAAGGAGCCATCCTTTGTTTCCGTCAGCTAGCCTGATTTCAACCCAATCGCCTAGCTTGTCTGTAATTCTAACTTTTAGACCTTCATGGATAACAAATAATTTGGTTCCGTTTTCAGAGGGAGAACTTTTTACTGTTACAGTTGGCTGCATAACAATGGCAAAGGAATGATTAACCAACCTGCTTTTTTGTTTTGCAGCAAACGACCAGCTAAAAATGGTGAGCATAATCAGGAAGCAACCCGACCAGAAAGTAATCCGCTTAACTTCGCTGGTTTTGGCAAAGAAGTAAAATCCCAGCATAGTTAAAAATACAACGAAACTGAAAATGCTAATCGAGGCCCAAGTATCAGTTGTTTGGCTATTTACAATCGCATTCCACCATCGGACAATAAAAATTCCGGGTAATTCCTGAATGGAATCGACTACTTTCTGATTGGCAACCTGAAGATTAAATTCAATGTCTTCATCATCAGGAGCCAATAATTTTGCACGCTCATAATTGAGAATTGACAGCGTATATTGTTTGGTTTTGTAATATGCATTCCCAAGGTTGAAATAGACTTCCGGCGATTCAATGCCTGCCATTAAAATTTGGTTATATCCATCAATGGCCTTCTGAAATTCTTCTTTTGTGTAATGTTCGTTTGCCTTCTGAATCAGATCAGCCTGAGCAAATACTGCAACAGTAAACAAAATCGCCAGTATTGTATTGATTATTCGTTTCATACTCTAAATTTTCAGTTGTTTACTTGATTTGCTTTTCAAAAATACCCATTACTTTGGCGGCTCCGTCATAAACTTCGTTCATAGTTCCAGAGAATGCAGCAGGTGCGTATCGGGCAAATTCACAGTCGTCGATAATTTTCATCAATTCGGTAACTACTTCCGGTGCCATTCCTTTTTCCAGAAGACTGGCTGCTGCTTTTTCCCTGTTCAGGTCGGCTAACGGAATCGATAACTTATCGCTTAAGTATCCCCACAACGCTTTGATCACAGATTCATAGAATTGTTCAGCTTTATTGTTTTTCAGGAAACCTGAGGCTGCTTTAAGTCGTTTCAGGGCTACTTTGTTGGCTCGTTTATTTCTGATCAGGGTAAGGTTTTTGCTTTCCTCAATCTTTTTCCGATTAAGCACATAGAAAACGGCGAACGCGATTGTACTTAAGATGAAAACACTGTAGAATTCGAAGGTTCCGTAGAACGAACTTCCTTTGGGTTTCAACACCGATTTGTTTTGCTTGATGTATCGGATGTCTTTTCCGATCATCTTTACATCCTCTTTAGAGTATGAATTGACCACTCCGGAATTCTTATCATCGCTTCCTTTTGAAATCGTGAGGTTGAATGCCTCTGTTGATTTGGTCTCGAACTGATGGGTCGATGGGTTAAAGGAAACAAACTTTATCGCAGGTATGGTAAAATTACCTGCGTATCGCGGTATAAATAAATATTCGAAAGAAACAGATCCCGACAATCCTTTGTCGCTGGCAATAGTTTTGTCACTCGTCTTTGGCTCATAAGCTTCAAAATCCTGAGGCAATTCAATTTTTGGCGGATTAATAAGATTGAGGTTACCACTTCCGGAAATAACGAGCTTCAAAGTCATCGCTTCATTCGATTTGGCTGAGGTTTTATCAATTGAACCAGAGAAGCTGAAATTGCCAACAGCTCCGCTAAAATTGGCAGGCTGATTAGGCAAATCTTTAACGTTAA
>Ga0302292_1001841_pt1 | contig 13197 bp, 11 predicted proteins | sample III_Fen_N2_1_FD_194553 | JGI IMG/M metagenome (GOLD analysis project Ga0302292, IMG submission 194553) | Peat permafrost microbial communities from Stordalen Mire near Abisko, Sweden - III_Fen_N2_1 | ecosystem: Environmental > Terrestrial > Soil > Wetlands > Permafrost | place: Sweden: Abisko...
AAAAGAAGGCAATTTGGTTAACTACGAAGTTGAAATGGGACAAAAAGGACCAACCGCATTACAGGTAAAACTTTTCAAGGAGCCCAAGGAAATCAAGGAACCTAAGGAAAATAAAGAAATTAAGGATATCAAGCCGTAGTTTTTATTGCGGCATGATAACCATTCACTTCACGTGAGCAATCATCGTTTTCAATCATTTTAGCTTTTTCGTCTGAGCTTCAATTTCGCTAAACAGGGCTTTGAAGCAGTTGGTTTGGGTATTAACGCCATCTTTCGCGTTCGGTTTGCGATTATAAAATTCGTCCAAAAACTGATCGGCGCCTACCCAAATGGTTTGTACCATTCCCTGAAAACGTGCTTTCATTTCCGGAGTAACCGACGCACGATACCGAAACATATCCTGTGCTTGCCTGACTGCAACCTCCGGATTTTCCCATGGACAAGTCACTACATTGAATCCTTTGGTGGCAAAATATACAGCGGTTTGATCGGGGCGATCGTAATGCCAGTCGCAAATCACTACATCTTTGTTTATCAGGTCGATGGCGCGGTAGGTGTCGTTCATACTGGCTTCCCACATTCCCATTCCGGTTGTTTTTCCATCAATCAGCCGGTCGCCCCAAATCCAGAGTTGCCGGTTTTTCAGGGTCAGATGATTCTGAATCAGGTTCACTTCTCCGGCAAACAACTCAGCTTTGTCGCGTCCCGAACAGCGCGTACATTTATCTTCGCCAATGTAAAACACTTCGTCCATTCCGGCGTGGAAAGCATCGGTTTCGAAAACGTCGCAAATCTCGTCAACCAGGTCGAAAACGATCCGGTGAATATCGGGATGTAACGGGCAATAGCTTTTGCAATAAAGCCCGTCGGCATTGGGCCATACGTATTTTTCAGGCATCTTCACCTGCGGCGTTTCATCAAAATCGGGGTAAACTTTCAACAGGTTGTTCATTTTGGTTGCCCACGACTGATGCCCAAGCAGATTAATCTGCGGAATGAGCCGGATCTGGTTAACGCGGCAAACCTCCACCAGTTTTTTAACTTCGGCTTTTGAAAGTGCAATTGAATCGCGCAGTTCAGGATGACTTTCGTATTGATAATCATAATCAATTCTTAAAATCAGTGTATTGACTTTCCGTGGGGCAAGTTCTTCGGCAATAAACCGGATAAATGTTTCAATTTCTGCGGAACTTGGTGCTCCTATGCAAAAACCTCTGACTGGCAGATTTGTATCTGAAGCTGTTTGTGAAAAAACAGAATTCGGGAAAGAAAGGGAAACTGCGAGGATGATAACGACAAGAAACTTAGTCATGAGTTCAGTTTGTTTTAGGTAAAAGTTGAGGCAAACAAGTTGGTGAAATTTCAACTGGAATGCAAGAACTATTGTTTCAATGGGATAATTCTTATTTACTGATAATGATTTTTCCGATTTTATTTTGACTTTTCGAACGAACTTCGGCAATATAAATACCTTGTTTTAAAATACTTAAATCGGTATATGAGTCTTTCTCCTTCAACAAGCGGTTCACGATCGTTCTTCCATTCATATCAATAATCCGGAGGATTTCTTTTCCTGAAAAATCGGGAATCAGTATCCTCAATCTCATCGTAGATAATTTGGGAATGATCTGAATTTCTTTGAGTTCGGCGAGCTGCAGCACCGGCAACACGTTGTCCGCTTTGGCGCACAACCATTTTTCGGGATCGAACTGAATGGAATCAATCGTTTCGTTTGAAATCACAAACTCCTGATTTTGTTTGGTATTATAAAGTCGCAAATCCCTGGATTTCCCATCTTTCCAAATTCTTATGGGGACGTGCATCTCAAAAAAACCAACCGAAATATTCGAAGGACTTTGGCTAATCCTGAGTTTTTGATTCGAAGGATTTGCCGGATCAGAGAAATAGGTTAAGTGGTAAACCGGATAACCTTCGCCGTAATACCAGTCTTTAAAAAATTCGGTAAACGAGGTATCGGCAGCAGCTTCCAAATGTTTGATAAATTGATTGTTGCTTGCAAAACCATTGGCAACAGCCGGATCGGTCAGGTAATTTTTCATGCCTTTGAAAAACCGTTCATCGCCCATTTCCCAACGCAGCATGTGAAGCAAATAGGCTCCTTTCGAATAGGTCAACCGGCTGTCGAAAATCCTTGAAACATCGGTGGTGTCGGCCACATAAACCAAACCATCCGGTGACGAAGTAATACTTTTTACTTGCATGTCTTTCCAGATCGGCCAGTAAAAGCCATTCAGGAGGTTTTCGTAAGTTAGTCCGGTAAGGTAAGTTGCGAACCCTTCGTTGAGCCAAATGTCGTGCCAGCTGGCAAGTGTAATGTAGTCGCCAAACCACTGATGAGCCATTTCGTGAGCTACCAGTTCAAAATCGAGGGAAGCCATAAAACTCATTGTTTGATGTTCCATTCCACCTTCCCAGCCAAACTGTGCATGTCCGTATTTTTCAGAAGCAAAGGGATAAAGTATGAATTTTGAATTGTAGAAGTCAAGAATGTTCAAAATATCAGCCGACATCGTTTTTGACGTGCTGAGGTATTCAGGATAAACATAATTCAACACTTCAATCTTCTTTCCGTCAGGCAAATCCAAAAAATCGGAGTAAGTTTCGTAATCTGTAACCGCAATGGCAACCAGGTATGTCGCAATCGGGAAGCGGTGTTTCCAGTGCGCAGTCCGGTTTTCTCCTGAAATCAGATCACTGATAAGTTTACCATTACTGGCGGCTTTATACTGAATCGGACAGGTGATGTACACATCAAGCGAATCGATTTTATCAGACAGGCTTTCTTTGCATGGCCACCAATCTTTGGCTCCGTAGGGTTCCGATAAGGTCCACAATATCGGTTCGTTGCTGTGTTTACTAATCGTAAACGAACCAAACCCGGTTTGCGGTGGCGCACCGTGATAGAAAATCTCGACCTGAAAGTTGTTGTTTTTCAGTACCGGAATGGGCAAATTAAGAATTATTTTGTTGTTTGAATGCTGAAAAGTAAGCTTCTTTTGATTGGATAAAACCGAATCAACAGTCAGACTATCAGTTAAATCGAAACGAAGAAGCCCGGCATTATCTTTCAGGAATTTAACGGACGAAAACACCGAACCAGTAATCTGATTTACCGCCGGATCGACCGTAAAGTTCAATCGCTGATAAATCAGATCAAACGAAGCATTGTCATCTGATTCGATAAAGGCGGCCGATTTTTGGTAAGCCCGACCTTCGCTGAACGCCATTTTATCGTTGAACGCCGGATCAGGAGCCTGTGCCTGTGCATAATGAAAAGCAAAGAGGAGCGCTGGAAGCAAAAGTTTTTTCATCGGGAATGTATTGTTGATTCTGCTTATGACGGGCAAAGACATTCGATCAAATGTTGTACGAATATATGAAAATACGGGATATTTGTCCTCCTGATTTGCTTGCCATCTATAATTTCTGAATCAACGGCAGGTCTTTTTTTCGTAAATTGAATCATGTATCGAAAAATGTTTTCTATCTTACATTTTTTAAAATTTCAAATTTATGGCCAAGAAGAAAAAAGACAAATTAGCCAAGCTGGTCGAAACATTTAATAAGCCGAAGCTTAAAAATGCGATCCTGGCTGTTTTTTACGATAATCCGGAACGAACCTACAATTACAAACAAATAGCTGATTTACTTCAAATTAAAGATCCTGAAATTACCAAACTGGTTTTTGTTGTTCTGGAAGAGCTGGTTGAAAACGAAATACTTAATAGTATTCAGCGGGGAAAATACAAACTGAAATCACTCAGCGGTAGCATTACCGGGAAGGTTGAAATTCAACGTCAGGGCTTTGCATACATCACTTCCGAAGAAATTGATAAGCCGGTTTTGGTTTCGAGCCGAAATCTAAATCATGCGATGGACGGCGATAAAGTGAAGGTTCATTTGTATGCAATGCATAAAAAGCTGCAACCCGAAGGTGAAGTGGTTGAAATTGTTGAACGGGCGAAATCAACGTTTGTAGGTACAATTGCAAAATCGCGCAATTTCGCTTTCTTTATTCCTTCCGGGAAAACTGGTTTCGATCTGTTTATTCCGAATGAAAAGCTGAATGGCGCGAAAGACGGGCAGAAAGCTATTGCCCGCATTATCGAATGGCCTGCCCATGCCAAAAACCCTTTTGGCGAAATTATTGAAGTACTGGGCGATGTGGGCGATAATAATGCCGAAATGCATGCGATCCTGGCCGAATATGATCTACCGTTGCGTTTCCCGGAGAATGTACTTAAAGCCGCCGAAAAGATACCCGATCTGATTTCGGAAGATGAAATACTTCGCCGGCGCGATATGCGCAGAGTTACCACGTTTACAATCGATCCGCTCGATGCCAAAGACTTTGACGATGCCCTTTCGATCCGAAAACTGGATACTGGTTTTTGGGAAGTTGGCGTTCACATTGCCGACGTTTCGCATTATGTGAGACCGGGAACTATTCTTGATGACGAAGCTTACGAACGGGGAACTTCGGTGTACCTGGTCGACCGTGTTGTGCCGATGCTTCCTGAAAAATTGTCGAACGGCGTTTGTTCGCTGCGGCCAAACGAAGATAAACTTTGCTTTTCGGCCATCTTCGAGCTTAACGACGAAGCTGAAATTCATCAGCAGTGGTTTGGGCGCACCATCATCCATTCCGACAAACGATTTGCTTACGAAGATGCCCAGGCTATTATCGAAACCGGTGAAGGTGAATTAAAAGAGGAAGTGCTGACCTTGAACCAATTGGCAATCAAATTACGTGAAGCCCGTTTCAGGAAAGGTTCGATTGCTTTTGAACGTGTGGAGGTCAAATTTAACATCGACGAAAAAGGGAAACCGCTTTCGGTGTATTTCAAGGAAGCAAAGGAGAGCAATCAACTCGTCGAGGAATTTATGTTGCTGGCCAACAAAAGGGTAGCCGAATTTATTGGCAAACCCGAAGATCATAAAACACCACGAACGTTCGTTTACCGCATTCACGATAAACCCGACCCGGATAAACTGGCGAATTTCAATCATTTCATCCATAAGTTTGGGTACGGATTATTGCTTGGTACGCCAGGTCAGATTTCGAAATCGATGAACCAACTGATGACCAACGTGAAGGGCAAAAACGAGCAGAATGTAATCGAAACGCTGGCCATCCGCACCATGGCGAAGGCCGTCTATTCGACCCGAAACATTGGGCACTACGGACTTTCATTTGAATTTTATACCCATTTTACCTCACCCATCCGGCGTTATCCTGATGTGATGGTGCACCGACTGCTCGAACGTTACCTGGAAGGCGGAAAAACAGTGAATGCCCAGAAATGGGAAGACATGTGTAAACATTCGTCCGACATGGAGAATAAGGCCGCCAATGCCGAAAGGTCCTCGATCAAGTATAAACAGGTTGAATACATGCAGGATAAAATTGGGCAGGAGTTTTCAGGAGTGATTTCAGGAGTAATGGAATGGGGAATTTTTGTTGAACTTGAAAACAAATGCGAAGGAATGATTTCGGTTAGTACGCTCGACGATGATTTTTACATTTTCGACGAGAAGAACTATTGTCTGGAAGGTCGGCATTCGCATCGTATTTTCCAGTTGGGCGATTTGGTAAAGGTCGAAATTGTCAGGGCCAACCTGGAGAAAAAACAACTTGATTTTCGCCTGGTTCAGGAAAATTCAGGAAAGGGAGCGTTTAAAATTCAGAAGACTGGACATAAAAAAAATGGGAGAAGGGTATAAAAATCAGAAAAAGTACAGTTTCTTTGTGCTAAGACGTAGGGTTTCTAAGTTCTGAAAAATTAACATTACATTTGTATACCGATTGATTTAATCCATTAGTTATGACAATGAACCTTGAAAATGGCTTCAACAAAAAGGATGCTAACCGTGAAAGTATCCTGAAAATAGCTCAGGAAATTTTTAGCAAATACGGATACAAAAAAACAACGCTCGACGATATTGCCAACGCCGTTCGCAAAGGGAAAAGCTCACTTTACTACTATTTTACCAGCAAGGAAGACCTTTTCCAGGCTGTAATTCAGAAAGAAGTCGACATTCTTCGTCGTGAACTCGAAATAGTAGTCAATCGCAATACCGATCCGGTTGATAAGTTAAGAGATTATATTCTCACCAAGCTAACCACTTTCAGGGGAATGGCCAACTTTTACAATGCGCTCGAAAATGATGTGACTGCCATCGAATTCATTGAGAATATCAAAAACCGCCATCGCCAGGAAGAAGTCAGGATGATCAAACGTATTTTGATCGAAGGTGTTCGTAAAAATATTTTTGAAGTTTACGACCTGACACTGGCCGCCACCGGGATCACTACAGCCATCAAAGGATTGGAAATGCCACTTTCAGCAGGCGATTATAGCAAAGTGAACCTCGAACAGAGTGTCGATAACATCGTGAAAATTCTCTGTTATGGTGTTATGAGACGATAGTTTCATTATTTTTTCGGTAAATCTCCCTTAATTGAATCTTCAAAACAAGCTAAAATTCCTAACGGATCAACTAATTTTAGGCGGTGAAAGTTCTATGCTTTTTAGCTATCACAGTTTTTTTTGAATAGCAACAGACTTTATCGGATGAGACAGCTGTTCTCCTGAATGGATGACCTTGTTGGGAAGCCATTGGTATGACTAAAATTTCGGGTTTTTTCGTCGGTAACGTAAAATTGCCAGAACCTATTAAAAAGTTGGTTGTTTTTTAAGAGAGATGCAAGTTTATACTTAACTATAAAATTCTCAATAGAGATCAATTTAATGAAAAACGATTAATTAAATTTTAAGAGATGAAAAACTTTAAAGCAATGACAGCGATGGTATTGTGTGGTACCATTTTACTAAGTAGCTGTTCAACAACAAAGAATTCGACTAAAGGTGGTTTGATGGGTGGTGCTGGTGGTGCACTTTTAGGTGCCGGAATTGGAGCTTTGGTTGGTCATGGAAAAGGCGCTGCAATTGGCGCTGCAATTGGTGGTACTGTGGGTGCCGGAACTGGTGTTTTGATTGGCAAAAAAATGGACAAACAAAAAGCCGAACTTGAAAAAATCGAAGGAGCAAAAGTTGAAACCGTAACGGATGCTAATAACTTACAGGCTATTAAAGTTACTTTTGATAGTGGTATTTTATTTGCCACCGGGAAAAGCGATTTAAACGCTTCGTCAAAAGCTGCTTTATTAAAGTTTGCAGCTTCGCTAAAAGATACTCCGGAGACGGATGTAACCATTTATGGACACACCGACAACAAAGGTTCGCGCGAGGTGAATGCCAAATTGTCGAACGACCGTGCTGCTGCCGTTTCTAACTTTTTGGCTATGAATGGAATTCAGGGTCAACGAATAACGACACAGGGAAAAGCCTTTGACGAGCCGGTTGCTGATAATGCAACAGAAGCTGGCAGGGCTCAAAACCGACGGGTTGAAGTTTACATTACAGCCAACAAACAAATGATAGATCAAGCCCAACAGGGCACTTTGAAATAACAGGTTTTTTATTTCTGAAACGGCGGGGAAGGGTCAACTGTTTGATTCTTCCCCGTTTTTTTTGCTCATTGCCCTTAGTGGTCAACAGTTGCCGGCAGTTTTACGGATCTTCTAAAACTAATAACGGCAACAGGCGCGATGACATAAATTAACGGAGCTTGTAATCCTATGTTTTCAGGAATTTGTATGTTTGCATGGATTATACAACTATGAAAAATAAAAGTCTTAATTACAAAGAATATACGAAGCAGATTTCTTCCGAAAAGTTACGGATGCTTGTTTTTAGAACGAAAAGCATGATGCTGATTTTGCTCGGCATTTCGCTTTTTTATCTCATTTTTTATACATCATGTGCCAATATTGGAAGTCCGTCAGGCGGGCCAAAAGACAGTATTCCCCCCGTTGTCGTTAAAACAATTCCTGAATTACGTGGCCTGAACTACAAGGGTTCTGATGTTCGTTTTACTTTTGATGAATATGTTATTTCGACCGAGGTTGGCGAAAAGCTCGTGGTTTCGCCGCCAATGAAGAAGAAGCCGGTAATTTTGATGAAGGGAAAAACCCTGATCATCCAATTCCCTGAGAATTTACGCAAAGAAACGACCTATTCGCTCGATTTTAAAGATGGGGTGGCTGACAATAACGAAAAAAACCCGATTCAGGCTCTTCGGTTTTCATTTAGTACCGGGTCCAAATTCGATAGCTTACGTGTTGCCGGTTATGTAAAAAATGCCCGAAGTCAGGAACCTGTTGAGAAAGCCCTGGTTTTACTCCACCGACAAAAAGAATACACCGCATTTATCGATAGTTTGCCAGATTATATCGGTACAACCAATAAGGAGGGATTTTTCATGATCGACAATGTGGCTCCGGGATCATATCGTCTGTATGCCCTTATGGATGCCGATAATAGCCTGACTTATAATTCAAAAGCTGAATTAATTGCTTTTGACGATTCACTTATCATTCCTTCAGCTAAATACGTAGTTCGTAATGATACAATCGTTAAGGGCTCTGATACATTGGTTGTTACCGGCCATGTTGATTACCTTCCCAAACCTCAGTACCTGATGATGTTTGAAGAAGAAAAATTTGATCAGTATCTTAATTCGTACAAACGAAATCAGGCGAACAAATGCGATTTTTATTTTGCCGAATCGCTCAACGATTCTTTTCAGATCAACTTATTAAAGCCAACACCCCCAAAAGACTGGTCGTTTATCGAGAAAAATCTGAAGCGCGATTCAATTACCGTTTGGGTAACCGATACCCTGCTGAGCAAAAGGGACTCGCTCAAGTTCGAATTAAAATACCAGGTTCTGGACTCACTGAATCAGCCGGTTATGAAACACGATACACTTGAGCTGATTTATGCGGAGCAAAAAACGATAAAAACCAAACGAAAAAAGAATGAGAAACCTGTTGCCCCAACCATCACTTTAGTCGACAATATCAATACATCGGCTCATGATATTTACCAACGGATTCAGTTGGAAGCGCCCGAACCACTTTTATCGTTCGATCTTGATAAAGTCAGACTTTATTCGGTGGAAGATACTGCTAAAACCTTGATCCCGATTGTAGTAGAGAGAGATACAAATTCGATTCGAAAATATTATATTGAACAACATTGGAAACCAAATTCAAATTACCTTTTTCGGATCGATTCGGCAGCAGCCCGCAATATCTACGGGCATCCAAGCAAAAAAGTAGAGAAGAAATTCAAGATTCAAAAGGAAGATTATTATGGCAAAATATATCTTACGATTTCAGGACTTAACGGAGCTGCAATCGTTCAGCTTCTGAGTGACGACAAGGATGAAAAAATCTTGCAAAAAATTCAAATTCTGGGAGATGGAAAGATCGAATTCCCTTATCTGAAACCCGAAAAATACAAAATCAGGATAATTCTGGATTCGAACAAAAATGGGAAATGGGATACTGGATTCCTTGCCGGTAATCTTCAGCCCGAAAAGGTTGTTTATTTTCCGAAAATCATCAAGGTTCGTTCAAACTTTGAATACAAGGAAAGTTGGAAAATTGACTATGAACCGAATTATAAAAAAGAACTGATTGACGAAGAACTTGAAAAAGAAAAAGCCCGGAAAAAAGAGCAGGACAAAAAATCAGGACATAAACCCGGACAAAAATCAGGTAAGAAACCTGGTTTTTAAGATCTGTTTTTTGCTGATTTGGTTGTCGGCATTCGTTTATTCGGATCGGGTTTGGGCGCAAAATTTTGATTTGCCGTTTAAAAATGGCGAGTATGCCCGCTACGGAGCTTATTATAACCTGAACTTTATCTGGATTCAGAGTGGCGATGTTGAATTTGATGCCGATACCGTACAATACAAACAGCAAAAGGCCTGGCATTTAAAGGCAACAGGAAAATCGCTCAAGGCTTACGATTTATTTTTCACCGTTCGTGATACCTTCGAAACATTCTGCAATTTCAACACCTTTCGCCCAATTTTTTCGAGCAGGGTGATGAATCATGCGAAAGTCAATTCGGTTCATCAATATTGGTTCGACTATTCTTCAGGAAATATATTGACAAAGATTAAACAAGCCGAAAAACCAGTTTTTCAGGCCAGGTTGCCCTTGCCAGGCAATACATTCGATTTATTGGCAACCGCCTACAATTTTCGAATGTATGATTACGACAAACTGTTTGTCGGTCAGAAGGTTCCGTACCGAATGGTAATTGACAAGCAGGTTGACGATTTGTTTTTTAGGTACCTGGGGAAAGAGAATGTAAAAACCCGAAATGGGAAAGAATACCGATGTCAGAAAGTTTCCGTATATTTACTCCAGGGAGATTTTTTTCCTGAAGGCGAATACATGAAAATTTGGTTCACCGACGATAAAAACCATCTGCCCGTGCAGGTCGAAACAAAAGTATTGTTAGGTTCGGTCAAGGCGCTTTTACTGGAAACAAAAGAAATGAAATATCCATTAACTTCACAAATAAAATAACAGCTATGGCAAGTAGACGAAAATTAAAAAAATCGATCGATTATGTAGTATCTGATCTGATTCTCGACTGTGTAACTTACACCAGTTTGTACCAGAAACCCAACGATGAAGAGGCGCTGAAAATCATTCAGGATACGCTGATTCTTAGGAACGAATTACGCGATCAGGCCAATCACCCCGAACGAAAAGATAAATCGGAGACAGTGAAAAATTATTTTAATAACCTTGCTAAATCCCTGATTGGCGGAGTTGATGAAGGCTATGGAAAATTAGGAAAACTTGTGAATCAGGAGGATAAGTAGTTTTCGTTTCATAAAAGTAAAAACACGGTCAGTATGGACGAATTTGGCAAAAAGAAGAAAGGGTTTTCGCTTGGAGAGACTGATAAAGAGAGAAGGAATAACCTGATCATCCTAATGTTGTCGGTTTTGTTGATTGTTGTGGTGGTGATTTTCGTCAGGCAACACAACGAGAACCAAAAAATTGTGCAGGTTTTAAATATGGAGAAAGAATCGGTTCAGGCTGATTTAAATACCCTGATGGCAAATTACGACTCGATTCATACCACCAACCAAACCCTTCAAAATGAACTGGTTGGGGCGCAGACCAAAGTGAAAGATTTGTTGCTCGAAGTTGAACAAGTAAAGCAGGTGAGCTACAATCAGATCGCACAATACCGGCTGGAAGTGAGTACTTTACGGAACATCATGAAGAATTACATCATTCAGGTCGACTCGCTTAATCGCCGGAATGAAAAGCTGATGGCCGAAAACGTGCAGGTTAAAGAGGATTTTGCACAATCAGTATCGAAAAACCAACAACTTGAAAAGGAGAAGGAACATCTTCAGGAAAAGGTAAAAAAGGCTGCTCAGCTCGAAGTTTCCGAGTTATTTGCTTTCGGAATAAACCTTCGGGGAAAGGAAGCTGAGAGTGCGCGTCGTGCCGAACAAATCAAGGTAAGTTTTGTACTTGGCAAAAACGTAACCGCAACACGCGGAAACAAAACGATTTATGTACGAATCCAGAATCCAAATCAGTTGCTTTTTCAGAAATCGCCCGACGATTTATTCGAGTTTGAAGACCTGAAGATTCCATTTTCGGCCAGGCGCGAAATAACTTATGAAGGGAATGACCTGCCAGTCAACATTTTCTGGGATAATGCCGGACAGAAATTCCTCCCCGGAGAATATACAGTCGATGTTTTTGCTGACGGGAACAACATTGGCACAACCAAATTCGTTATGAAACGGTAAACTCAGGAAAAAGTCAATAGTCATTAGGAAAAAGGAAACATTTCACTTTCTTTTTCCTAATGACTTTTTTATTTTTCCTTGTTCTATCTGAAAGTCATCAGTTTACTGAGGTATTTACCGATAATGTCGAATTCGAGGTTTACAGTTGTGCCAACTTCAAAAGTATGGAAATTGGTTTCGTTATAGGTGTACGGAATAATTGCCACCTGAAACGAATTGTCTTTCGAATTTACTACGGTCAGGCTCACTCCATTCACTGTGACCGATCCTTTCTCGACGGTCATATATCCTTGCAGCGCCTTTTCCTGGTCGAACGGATATTCAAATGTAAAATACCAGCTTCCGTCGGCTTCTTCAACCTTGATGCAGGTGGCAGTCTGGTCAACATGACCCTGAACAATGTGACCATCTAAACGTCCGTTCATCATCATGCTGCGTTCCAGGTTCACCTTACTTCCGGGAACTAACTTGCCCAAATTTGTTTTAAGCAACGTTTCTTTGATGGCAGTCACCGTATAGGTTTTTGCTTCGCGGTCAATTTTCACGACGGTCAAACAGACGCCATTGTGCGAAAGGCTTTGATCAACTTTTAGTTCATCGACAAACGAGCAGGTGAGTGTGAAATGAACATTTTCCTGATCTTTTAAAATGGAAATAACTTTGCCGGCTTCTTCAACTATTCCTGAAAACATGATCGATTGATTTAAAATTTGGATGCGAAGTTACAAGTTTTTTTGAACGATCGGCTACTCTTCAATCTGCATTTCGTCAAGCAGATAACCGGCGCCAGCCAGTTCGTCGACGATAAAAAGTGCGTGTCTGATATTGAGTACAATGTTGCGGCAGCGGTTGAAATCGGATACCAGACCGCACATGGTCCCTTCCCGGCAACGTTCAAAATTGACTCCAACTAACTTTCCATCAGCATCGGAGACTGGGCTTCCCGAAATACCGCCAGTCGTATGGTTTGATGCCGTAAAACAAACGTTCATCCTTCCGCTTTTGCCATATCTTGATATTTTGAACCAAAAAAAATGCTGTTTTGAAAGTTTAAATTCTTTCAAAACAGCATTTTGCAGAAAATAATATTTTATTAATTGAGTTCTGCTGCAGTATGAAATCCTGAAGAAATTACTGTTGATTGAACGTTATTTTTATTAATAACGATAGCTTCAAGCAGGACTGATTTTACCAACGATTTTCCGTTGCTTTCGGTAGTGAATTTTATAGTAATCGGTTTCTCCTGAGCTATATCCATAGCCAATTCGGCAGTTACCTGAGCCATTTCCTTAAGTGGTTTCAGGATATCGCATGTTTGAGTGCCGTTCATAACGTTCTTTACATTCACAATTTCGGCATCCTGACCGGTTACAAAAACTTTGGATTCAAGCCCGTTTTCTTTTAAAACTTTCAAAACCCCATTTGTTATTGCATCACTTCCAGCAATAATGGCTGTAATATCCGGATTTTGTT
>Ga0302292_1001843_pt1 | contig 13181 bp, 12 predicted proteins | sample III_Fen_N2_1_FD_194553 | JGI IMG/M metagenome (GOLD analysis project Ga0302292, IMG submission 194553) | Peat permafrost microbial communities from Stordalen Mire near Abisko, Sweden - III_Fen_N2_1 | ecosystem: Environmental > Terrestrial > Soil > Wetlands > Permafrost | place: Sweden: Abisko...
ACCTAAAATAAAGATTAGGAAACCAATAATATAGACTTTTTTACGGCCTAAAGTATCGCCTAATTTACCCCAAATAGGCACAAAAACAGCGTTAGCTAAAATATAAGCGGTCGCAATCCAACCAGCTGAGGCAACGGTAATACCAAAGTTATCAATAATCTTAGGCAAGGCTAAATTAACAATCGTTTGATCAAGCCGGCCTAAAAAAGTGCCAATGATAACCGTAAGCAAAACCCACCACTTAAGGTTAGATTTTTCGGGAGTGACATTTTCAGTCATATAAACTATTTTTTAATCCACATCTTAGCGGACATACCATTTTTTAATTCAGGATATTTACTGATATCAAATCTGACTTTCACGTCAAATTGTTTCACTTCTCTTTTATCAGAAATATTAAAGACAACATCACCTTCACGAGACACCGGACTTATTTCATCAACAATACCAGTATATTTTTTAGAGTCATAAGCATCAACGGTAAATTCAACGGCTTGACCAACTTTAACATCGCTTAAACCTTTGTCTTCATCAATGCGACCAATAACACGAAGTTCATTAGGGTCAAACATACTAACAACTGTTTCGCTGCGATTAAATAATTTTCCAGTATCTGATTGAGTAGCCGTAATAACACCAGCGACTTTAGTTTTAATAAGTTCATTACCAACTCGAGCAACAACAGTATCAGCTGGCACAGAATCGCCAACGTTTACTAATATTTCTTCAAGTAAACCGGAACCCTGTGGCGCTAAATTAATTGTCGGTGCAGAAACAGAAGCTTTGTCAGTGTAAACTCGGCCGCCAATTAAGGAGAAATAGAGGTAAGCGGAGGCCGCACCAATAATAAGCACCGAAATAATAATTGCGATAATTAAGCCTTGTTTGTTTTGTTTAGTATTTTTTTCAGTAGTTTTTTCTGTCATATAAATAGATTATTGATTATTACCAAAATTAATTACTCTTTCACCTTCACTTAAACCAGAAACGATTTCTACATAACCAGAAGCATCTTTAATGCCAGTTGTAACTTTTCTTTGTTCTGGAGAAGCCGTGCCATTATTAATTAACACGAATTTATCAGTACCACGAGTGACAACCGAACTATCAGGGACAGCTAAAACATTTTGACGTTCCTGAGAATTAAGTTTTACATTAGCGGTCATACCAGATTTAATGCGGTCATCATTCTTTTTAAACTGCAAAGTAACTTTGTAAGTAGCCACACCATTAACTAAAGTTTCAGCTGGATCAATGGCTGTTACAGCGGCTTCAAAAATAGTGTCATTACCATAAGCATCAATTGTAACATTAGCAACGTCAGCAATTTTTACTTTAGCGATGTCAGTTTCTGAAACATTAGTTTCAATTTCAAATTGACCATCGGAAATCATGGATACTACTGGGGCCATTGGTGAAACTATTTCACCAGCTTTAATTTCTAAGTTAGAAATAGTACCACTAATTGGGGCTTTAATTACTGTCTTACCTAACTGAGCGGCGGCGTTTTGTACACCAGCCTGAGCTTGAGTAACGGCCGCTTCTTGAGCTCTAATTTGCTCAATAGCCGTTCCCGCTTTCTTTAAAGTTAAGCCATCATTAGCACTAGTTAAGTTGTTATTAGCGACTACTAGAGCGGTTTCAGCGGCAGTTAAACTATTAGAATTAGTAGTTTTTTGAACTTCAATAGCTTTCTGTTTAGCAGTTAAAACAGAAATTTTAGTATTAATAGTATTTTTAGTTAAATCCAGACTAGCTTTTTCAGTAGCTGATAAAGTATCGTTAACTGGAATTAAATCCAGGATAGCTTTTATCTTACGTAGTGAAGAAATAGTTGAAGCTCCGGCGCTATCAATATTTGATTGACTTGGGTCACTAACAGCTGTTAGAACTTGTCCATAAGCACCGCCACTGAGTTGTCCAATATACTCTTTGGCAATATTACCACCATCAACCGCTCCTAGAAATTCGGAAATAGCAGTGGCTTTGGCATTAGTGATATCAATTGATTTTTGATCATTTAAACTATAATGGGCATATTGTAAATCAGTAACGAAGAATAAGGCGGTTTTGCCATATTCAGCACCGTCTTGTGAGGAAGTTAATAAATTATTATAAGCATCATCTAAACTAGCAGCCGATTTATTTTTAACTGTTTCGATATTGCTTTCCGCTTCACTTTTAGCTAGACCAGCACTAGTTACCGTGGATTCTTGAATCTGTAATTCTTCAGGACGAGAACCTCGTTTAAGTTCGGCTAATTTAGCTTGTTGGGCGCTAAGAGCGGCTTGAGCTTGTAAAAGCTGAGCCGAATAATCAGCACTTTCGGTGCTAACTAAAACCTTACCCGCCTCAACATGATCACCGGTCTTAGCATAGACGCTGTTAATTTTACCGCCTCGTTCAAAAGCGAGGTCAACATTTTCGGCTGGTTTTATTTTACCGGTGGCAGTTACCTCTTCGGTTAAATTCATACGTCCAACTAAGGTACCATCATTATTTTGTTTTTTAGAGCTGTTAAAATAGGCATATCCACCAATAGATAAACCGATGATAGAAGCGATGATTACAATTGTAATCGGATTTTTGAGAAATTTAATAGACATATTTATCTTTGATAAGCGTTAATTATTTTTTTGAAGATGCCAGCGAAAGCGGCTCTTTCTTGAACATTTAATTTTTTTAAAACTTCACCTATTTTTTCAACGAATACTTTATAATGCTCGTTGAAAGTTTTTTTCCCTTTAGCGGTTATTTTTAGGCGAATGACTCGACGATCAGTTTTGTCGGGAATTCTCTTCAACTGACCATTTTTAACTAACTGATTAATCGCGACAGTAGCTGACGGTGAAGTAATTAGCAACGAATTAGCAATTTCCTTCATCGTCGGTGTGCCCCCATCCTTCATAATTGATAGGATTTTTATTTGGGCAATGGACACCGAACAGTGAGTTCCGTGACCGACCGTCTGTTCGCGTACTAAGCGGCTAGCCATAAACATTAAAGAAACAAGCTCTTCAATACTGGCATTTTTCATAAATATTAGATTATATTAGATTATATAATTGTTAGACTATCTAAGTATATCGCAAATTAGGCATATTGTCAATATCATAACAAAAAAGCGCTGGAATAATTCCCTCGCTTTTAATGACTCTAATTTTTATACTAAAAGGAGACCGTAGAGTTAAGTTCACCTAAATAAACATTGAATAAACTAAAGATAGCCCAGATGGTAATAGCAGATGATATTACTGTTAAAACAATGATAATAATACCAATTTTTTTGGCTTTTGGGTCGCTCTTCATTAAATATTTAATTCCTGGCCACAAACCTAAAGGTGGCAAGAAAAGAGCTAAAGCATACAAAGCAATTTGAGTTAAAGCAGAAATATCTTTTGCCTTATCTTTTAAATTAGCTCCGCAGTTAGGACAAAAATAATAATTTGGCAAAATTGGTTGATGGCAAACAGGACAGGTTTCGTTAGTATTATCCATGTGAGTAATGATTAATATATTTATACTTTACATTATACCCGTTAACTTGTGATAAGGAAATAAAAAAACCGCTGAATTATTTCAGCGGCCACAAGTTAGCTAAGACTCTTTTGAATCGGTTTTAGTTGTTAAATTTTTTTGTAAATTATTTACCCAGTTTTCTAGAAACAAATCCCAGGCTACTCCTCCTAAAAACGAGAAGAAGAAGGCAATAGTGTAAGCTAATAAGATTTTACTAAATACCACCGGCGGAACACCTAATTTTAATAAATTTAAAACAAAATTAATGACAAATAACTAAGTATATTTTGTCTAAAATTATGGGTTTTGTCAATAATTGTAACATTGCAGCGAAAGGTTTACACTCTGGGCCTCATTTAGCTTTTGCATCGGGGTAAGGCCATCCATGCCTAGCCCGCGGTGCTTTTTCTCATAATTATAATAGTGCATAAACAGATTAAGTTTGTACTGCATCTCTTCGAGTGACAATCGGGGTGGAAAACCATAGCGCAGAGCTTTCTGATTTAGGGTTTTGTGGAAGCGCTCAATCTTGCCATTTTCCTCAGGACAATATGGAGTGTTCTTGCGGTGAACGATATTATATTCCTCTAGTAATGATTTTAGTTTGCCGTTTAGAAATTCAGTGCCCTGATCGGTTCTGACTTTGCAAATGGTAAATGGGGCTCGCTGCAAAACTTTCCTAAAAAAATCAACTGTGTTGTCTGCGTTGGCGGTCGAGTAACTCCAGACAAAGGCCCATCTAGTAGCGTCATCGATAATGGTATAAATTACTTTGCCTTGCTTGTAACCGTGGGGATATTTAGTATCCATTTGTAGTTCATATCCTGGTATTTTGTGGGCAAATAACTGTTTCTTCCATCTCTTTTTGATGTCTATATAATAATCAGTATAGCGAGTTTTGTTTCTTTTTAAAATGCGGTAGATGGTGGTGGGGTGAAGTGTAATATTATATTCATGTTGCAACCGGTCGGCTAGTGCTTCTGACCCATCGAAACGATATTTCTTGGCCAGTTCAATCACACATAATTCCAGGGCTTCAGTAGTCCGGTTATGGGCGGGGCCACTTCTTCTTTTACTTTGAGCATCAATGATTCCGGATTCGCCAAAGCGACGATACCTGAGCAAGTGTTTATGAATACTTTGTCTTGAGAGATTCATTTCTGTGGCTACCGCCACCACAGTTTTCTCTTTAGAAACAATCTGTTCCAGTTTGGAAATTAGTAACTGCATATACTTGGGGTCGAATCGATTCATATTAGCTAAAATATAATAAATAGATAACTATTTATTATATTTTAGTTCCCAAAAGTGTAAACCCCTTTGCTGCAGTGTTAACAATAATAGCCTTATTGCTGATATAATGTCTTAAGCCCATTATTATACTCAGCAACTGTATTGTTATAAACCGTAAGTTCCCCTTTATAAGTGGCCAGTTGAGCGTTATATAAGACCACTCCAGCATTATAAGTATCAACTAAATTATTATATGCACTAACATTACCATTAGCCTGATAAGAGTTAAGCTGGGCTTGTTGATTACTCAAAGTAGTTTGTTTAGCGGTTAATTCTGTATTTTTATCGGATAAAATTGGCTTTTGGGCTTCAATCCAAGTTTTTTTGGTCTGTAAATCAGTCACGATTTTTTTAGTAGACGCCACTCCTTGATAACTTAAACCAGTAGTTTTCTGAAACACTTGCATTTGGCTTAAATGCGAGGCGTCAAATAAAGAATCTAGACCATCCCCAACCACTGCCTTACCGTTAGATAATGATGGTGGCACTACGCCAATTGGAAAATAATTAGTGGTTTCGACATAACAATAACCAGAATTATTGACCGAATCGCTAATTGGACAAGCAATGCCAGCCGCTGAATGGTTTAAATTAGGAAAATCTAAAATAGCTGCCCCATAACCTAATTCTCTAAGAATCGCTACTGTTAAAAAAGTTTTGTCAGAACAGATTCCGGAATTTTTATAAAGAGTCTCATAAGGATAATTTGGTTGCATTGGATCCTGATTGAGCTTGGCATTATCATAAGGGATGTACTGAACTAAAGCAATTAAAAATTCTGCTGTCTGATCATTAGTCCATGACCGACTAGTAGCTACTTCTCGACCATAGGCTACTAAATCTTTAACTGAGGTATCACCGGTTTTTTTATTAAAGAAGATGCTATAAAATTGTTCTCTGGCGCTAGCTGGTTCGATATTACCGGTGTAATAAAAAGTTTTAACAGAATTAGCGTAAGCTGAATCCATGCTTGATTTAAGGGGAAAATTTAATTTAAAATTTTCTAATTTATAAATCCAAGATAAAGTAGCGGCATAATCATTTGGGCTAGTAGCTTGAGTTTTGGTTACGGTTGAACTAGTCGCACTTGGTATCTTATTTAAATTACTATTACTTATTCCTAAACCCTGGGAACGGAATAACAACCAAGCATCATTAGCTCGACCTAAATAATGCCATCTTTGATTTAAATCAACATAATAGGCTTCGCCGTGGCTTTGGGGGCGCAGATATAAGCGACCACGAGCCCAAGCGGGTGCTCCTTTACTCCAAGAAGCAAATTCCTGTTCAGAAATTCCGACACTTAACTGACGCATTAAATTATAAGCGTCTTCTGGTTTTCCTAAATAATATTTTTTTTGATCTTGGGGGTTTATATACCAAGCTTCCCCCTTACTTTCTACCTGAAGCACAATTCGACCAGCTAACTGTGAAGCTAAAGTAATGGCTTTAACTGGATAAATCAAGAAAGCGTTACTTAAAAAAATAACGCTTAATATTAATAAATATTTGAATCTCTTATTCATATACTTAATCAACTAGAGTGATAAACAAATCTTCTTCTGGTGGTTGTGGTAAGTGGTCGACATTATTTATAAAATTTATTCTGACATAACCGTCACGATCAATAACAATTTTAGATAGTGATGATTGAAAAATTTCTTGAGATAAAAAACCAATCACATCGGCATTTAAAATTCCAGTTAACACTGATTTAATAAAATTTCCGTGAGTAAATAAAGCCACTGTCTTCCCTTTGTTAGCCTTAAAAACATCATGAAGAAACCGGCGACCACTAGTTTGCATTTTATTTAATTGGGTTTCCAGTTTTAAATAATCTTTAACTTTTTTCGGACGACTGGTCTCACTGGTATTAAAATAAGGAATGCGATACCAGTCCCACCAATCAATTTCATTAAGTCGTGGCTCGATCTCTAACTTCATATTCAAAATCTCTGCAATTGGCGTAGCGGTTTCTTGAGCTCGCTTAAGTTCACTGGCGTAAATGCGATCAATCTTTAACTTAGCCAAACGTTCAGTTAAAAAACCTAATTGTTCATTACCAAAAGGAGATAGGGGCATATTAAAATCCCCTAACTTTTTTTCCAAAGTATAATCTGGATGACAATGACGAATTAAATATATAACTGTATAAGGGCGACGAGTTTTTGGTCGCAACTTAACATAAGGATTCTGGTAAGGCATTTTAATCTCTTAAATTATCTAAAGAAAAATCCCAGTTAGCTAAATTTTCAATTAAAGCATTAACGTAATCAGCGCGACGATTTTGGTAATCTAAATAATAAGAATGTTCCCAAATATCAATGGTAAATAATGGTTGTTGCCCGTGAACAATTGGCGTATCAGCGTTAGCAGTTTTTACAATCTTTACATTAGAATCTTCTTTAACAAGCCAAACCCAACCGCTGCCAAATTGTGACAAAGCAGCACCTTTTAATTCTTCAATCATTTTTTCCCAAGAACCAAAAGAATGAATAACCGCATTTTTAAGTTCAACTGGAACTAAAGTTTCGCGACTAACTGGTTTTAAACAATTCCAAAAAAATTCATGGTTATAAGCTTGAGCGGCATTATTGAAAATTGCTTCCTTCCCATCGCGTCCGGCAGTCTTTAAAATAATGCTTTGTAAGGAATCTTTTTCCATTGGAGTATCGGCAATCAGCTTATTTAAATTATCAACATAAGCTTGATGATGTTTGCCATAGTGAAAGCTTAAAGTATTAGCCGAGATATGTGGTTCTAAATCAGTTGTTTCAAACGGCAAAATTGGTAAAGTGTGCATATTATTATAATTAATTATTAGTATTTTAACTTTTATAGTATAGCAAATTAATAGGTAAATTAAAAATTAGTAAAATAAAAGCCCGAATAATCGGACTTTTTATTAAAGCTATTTTTTATTTAATTTTTTAGCAGCCAACTGACCACAAGCAGCATCAATACTGCCACCATAGGAATGACGAGTTGTTACATTAACATCAGCATCTTCCAACATTTTCTTGAATTTATTTACTCTTTCTTCAGTTGATGGTAAAAAGCGCCCCGTTGGATTATATGGAATTAAATTAACCATATAAAGTGGTTTAGACATTAAAGCAATTAGCAATTTAGCGTCATTATCACTGTCATTTACATCCTTAATCATTAAATATTCAAACATTACCTTACGTCCAGTTTTTCTAATATACTCATCAACCGCTGGCATTAATTTATCAAGCGGATATTTATTAGCAATTGGCATGTAACGCTGACGAGATAAATCGGTCGCAAAGTGTAAGGAGACGGCTAAATTAATCTGTAATTTTTCACCACCAATTTTAATAATGCCTTCAGTTACTCCAGAGGTAGAAATAGATAAACGACGAGAACCAAAATTAAAGGTTTCTGGATCATTAAGCCATTTAAGTGCTTTAATGACTTCTGGGTAATTTAAGAATGGCTCACCCATCCCCATAAATACTATATTATCAACCTTAGAATCATTACTCTCTTTCTTAAGTTCGCGCATGAAGAGTAGTACTTGTTCGACAATTTCGTGAGCCTTTAAGTCTCTAGTAAAGCCAAGTTGACCAGTTGCACAAAAGGCACAAGCAAGTGGACAGCCAACTTGAGATGACACACAAACAGTATTGCGATTCCCTCTTTGACGAATCAAAACGGCCTCAATTTCAGCGCCATCTTCTAGTTTAACTAAAGCCTTCCAAGTGGTTTCAGCGCCACTTGTTTTGCTAATTTCAGCTGAAATATCAAGTGGGCAAGTTTCGTTCAGTTTTTCACGTAAAGTCTTTGGTAGCACTGAAGCTTCGTCCCAATTACTGATTAAATCAACAAAAACCGCCTGATCAAGCTGTTTATGGCGGAATTTTGGTTCGTTTTCAATTATTTGATGTAAATTGGATAAATTCATAGGTAAAAAGTCTAACACGGATTACTTTTTTCGTAAAGTAAGCTCAACAATCTCGGAACGACTACCAGTTCTCATTGGTGGACCCCAAGTTCCTACTCCGGCAGTAACTGATAAGGTGTAATCGCCACGGCGGAATAAACCATGAGCATGATTATGATATAAAAGTCTTGATAAAAAATTGAAGGGGAACATTTGTCCAGCGTGAGTATGACCAGATAATTGCAAATCAATACCGATACCCTGAGACTTCACGGTTTCTTTTGGTTCATGAAATAATAAAATAGATGGGTTGGCGGCTGAATAACCAGAGTGAGCTAAGATGGCCCGATCTAAATCAAAGTTACGATCAGGATTAAAATCTAAGCCAATAATTTGCATTCCCTCTTTAACTACCATGCGATTATTTAACACAGTGATATCTTCGCCGTTAAGTAATTCCATTACTCGGTTAGCTCCTAGAGTAAAATCGTGATTGCCCAAAGAATAGTACAGTCCTAATGGAGCATTTAAATTATTAAGTGGACTATTTACCCAAGAAAAATCTGACTCTGAACCATCAAATAAATCACCAGTTAAAAAAACGGCAGCCGGATTCAAAGATTTAACCTTTTTGATTACGCGATGAAAAAAATCTTCACGTAAAACCGGCCCCAAATGAACATCAGAAATATGAATTACTCTTTTATTCTGCCAAGCAGCTGGTAAATTTTTAATAGTAATTACGTACCTTTTAACCTCTATTTCATGAGCGTTATAAAAACTTTTAGCCGATGAAATAATTGTTCCTAAAATTAACAAGATTCTAAACGACTCTGGTGACAAAATAATACCATTAATTTTAAATAACCAAAAAATTGGCGTCAGGACTAAAGCGGTTAAAGCAAAATTTAGTAAAACACCGAGCCAGGAACAAGAGATAATATAAAAAATTCTCACCCACAAAGTATCCTTTTTATGAATAATTATGGAAGAGAAAAATGTCGAAACAGCTAACGCTAATATAATAATACCAATCATTAAACGAGCCACTGGATTCGTGATGCCAAATAAAAAAATAATCAAATACCAGGCCGAAATACTGCCGATACTTAAAACACTGATATTAAGATAAAAATACATGTCATCGCTCATATAGCAATAACGGGCCTAATAAATAGGCCCGTTTTATAAAGCTTATTTTTTCAAGAATGGAAATGTGGCATACTGAGATTTTCCTCCCAGTTCGGCTTCAATCGCCATTAAACGATTATATTTAGCGGTGCGTTCTGAGCGAGCTGGAGCACCAGTTTTAATTTGACCAGTACCCATGGCTACTACAAAGTCGGCAATAAAAGCGTCTTCAGTTTCACCACTTCTGTGAGAGACAACCGCTGTCATACCAGCCGCCCGAGCTTCATTAATGGCCGCAATGGTTTCAGTTAAAGAACCGATTTGATTCAATTTAATCAAAATTGAGTTAGTAGTTTTTTCGGCGATACCACGTTCTAAGCGTTTAACATTAGTTACATATAAATCATCGCCAACAACTTGTACTTCACGATTAAAAGCATCGGTAAACTTTTTGAAACCATCCCAGTCATCTTCCGCTAGAATATCTTCAAATGATCTAATTGGGTGACGCTCGGCTAAAGTTTGATAGAAAGCAATCAACTCATCAGTAGTCATTACTTTATTTTCTTTGTTTAAGTGATAAGCGCCGTCTTGAAAAAATTCAGTGGCCGCCGCATCAATGCCATATACAATATCAGTACCCAAAGTATAACCAGCAGTTTTTACCGCTTCAGAGAGTAAATCAAAAGTTTCTTCATTTGAAGTTACTGCTGGCGCAAAACCGCCTTCGTCTCCAACGGTAATGCCATAACCTTTAGCCTTTAATACTTTCTTAAGAGTTTGGTAAATTTCGGCACACATGGCAACTGCCTGAGTAATTGATTTAGCACCAACTGGTAGAACCATATATTCTTGAATATCGGTAGCCCAGTTAGCGTGTTTTCCGCCATTTAACACATTCATCATTGGCACTGGCATTTGGTAAGTACCATTAAATTCTGGATTAAATTTAGATAAGTATTGATACAAGGGTTGATTTAAACCAGCGGCAGCCGCACGAGCAACAGCCATAGATACACCCAAAATTGCATTTGCTCCTAAAACAGCTTTATTTTCTGTGCCATCTAAGGCAATCATCACTTCATCAATATTTTTTTGGTCAGTCGCATCAAGACCGATTAAAGCTGGGGCAATTTTTTCCTCAACATTTTTAACGGCCGTTAAAACACCTTGTCCGCCATAAACTGCTTTATCACCATCACGAAGTTCAACTGCCTCATAGCTACCAGTAGAAGCACCACTTGGAACTGCCGCCCAACCAATCGCACCATTTTCTAAAGTAACAGTTGCTGATAAAGTTGGGTTTCCGCGAGAGTCAAGAATTTGTAAAGCTTTAATTGATTTTATTTTCATAGGTTTAATTTTATAATATTTATCAAAAAACTCTCTAATTTTACAAAGAGAGTTTAGAGTGGATATTAATCCATGTAAGTCTTGTAGATATTTTCTTCGGTACACTTGATAACCTTCTTAAGAATTTTAATTGCATCTAAAGCGTAGTCACCAATGGTGGTTTCGTCTGATAACATAATCATATCAGCGCCATCAAACACACCGTTAGCAATGTCACTAATTTCCGCACGGGTTGGGTGTGGATTTTTAATCATGGAAGTCATTACTTGAGTTGCCAAAATTGTTGGTTTATTGTGCCAATGTGAATGTCTGATTAAGTTCTTTTGAATAACTGGCAATTCTTCAATTGGTACTTCAATACCCAAATCACCACGAGCTACCATAATCACATCAGAAGCCATAATGATTTTATCAATATTCTTTAAAGCAATACCACGTTCGATTTTAGAAATAATTTTAACCTTACTCTTTTTACCTAATAACGTACGTAAACGAGTAACATCGGCGGCCGTTTGTACAAAAGATAAGGCGATATAATCCATGCCAGTCTTTAAACCAAATTTCAAGTCTTGAATATCTTTAGCAGTAAGACCACCTTTTTGCATATTAGTATCAGGAACATTGATACCTTTATTAGAGCTTAAAACGCCACCATTAATAACCTTAGCAGTAATAACTTTATTCTTTACTTCCAAAACTGTAAGTTCAATGGCACCATTACATAAGAATAATGGATGACCTTTTTTAATATCTTTATATAAATCACTGTTATCAATAGGAAGCACTCCGCCCTTCTTATAAGGTAATTTTGAATAAGTGAATTGATAGATTTCATCAACATGTAAAGTAATACCACCTTCCGGGAATTTACCAACGCGGATTCTTGGACCTTGTAAATCAAGCATCAAAGCTACGTTAGCATTATGCTCCTTGTTATAGGTGTCAATAATTTTTTTAATTCTTTTGTACTGATCATAGGTAGCGTGTGAGAAGTTAACACGTACCATATCAACGCCATTTTTCATTAAGGCGGTTAATGCTTCATCTGATTCTGTTTTAGGCCCAATAGTGGCCACGATTTTTGTGTTCATAGTTATATTTTAAAAATTAAATAGCAGACTATAGTATATAAGAATTATAAAATTTTATCAAGGTTTTACTTAATTTTATTTAAATATTCCATCAAGTCAGCAAAAAATTCTAGATTATTTAAACTAGCTAATTTTTGGCCCAGTGGTTCATTAACTTTAAATAAGTGGTGTAAATAAGCTTTGGTATGATTACGTAATTCTGGAATTTTACTCTTAGGATTAATTGGTGAAAAATCAGTGGTATATTCAGCGTTGCTAATATTTAAGGTTTGGTAAAATTCTGGCGCTGTCTCAGTTGCTTTATTTAAGTTTTTTGGCGTCGCAAAGCCCTTGAACTTCGGTTTAAAATTAAACAGACGACCATGACGACCTTCGCGAGTTGGAATGACACAATCAAACATATCCCAACTCATAACGTAAGAGCGATAGATGTCATCAGGAGTGCCCACACCAAGGGCAAAACGAATGGCATCAACCGGAATATAAGAAGCGGTTTTAAACATCACCTCAGCCAAAAAATTGCCATCTTTATCAATCGGACGAGCCCCGAAACCATAACCATCAAAACCAATTGAAGCTAATTCCCTGGCACATCTTTCTCTTAAATCAAGTTCAGCTCCTCCCTGAACAACACAAAATAACAATGGTCGTTTTGAACCAGTTAATTTTCGAAGTTTTAATTGTTTATTATATTCTGCCTTACAACGATGAGCCCAAGCAATGGTTCGGTTAACGGCCTTTTCTAAATCAGTTCGCGAAAACTCATTGGGCGGACAATCATCAAGACAGACCATCATATCAACCCCTAAATCAAATTGAATTTGAATTGAACGTTCTGGTGTCAGTTCATGTTTGGAGCCATCAATTGGGGATTTAAAAGTAACTTT
>Ga0302292_1001844_pt1 | contig 13178 bp, 6 predicted proteins | sample III_Fen_N2_1_FD_194553 | JGI IMG/M metagenome (GOLD analysis project Ga0302292, IMG submission 194553) | Peat permafrost microbial communities from Stordalen Mire near Abisko, Sweden - III_Fen_N2_1 | ecosystem: Environmental > Terrestrial > Soil > Wetlands > Permafrost | place: Sweden: Abisko...
ATTTATTTAAAACATCTAAAGTTAATTTATTCAAAACAGATTCTGCTGTTGCATAATCTTTTCCATGATACCAATCTTTTGCAGTAAAAGCTTGCTTAGCAAAAACGCCAATATCTGGATCTTCTTGTTGATTTCCAAGAATAGATCTAATAGCAGAAGGATTTTTAGCTGAATCTAAATATTTAGCAACATTTGCTTCATTTGTAATATATTTAAGAAAATCCCAAGCTTCATTTAGGTGTAAACTCTTCTTAGGAACAACTTCTACAAAATAATTAGCATAATTTACCTGTTTAGATGTTCCATCTATTTGAGGAACAGAACTTACGTAATAATTCAAACTAGGATTTTTAGCTTTAATTTGTTCATTATTATAAGCATAACCAAACATATAAGCTACTTTTCCATCAGCAAAAGCATCTATAGAATTAGGCATAGAAGCATTCCAAGAATAAACATCTTTGTTTGGATTAGCAAAATCTGTATAAAAAGAAACCGCTTCCATTCCAGGATTATAACCTTCTTTTTCACCACCAACACAGAAAGATTCACCACAAGACATAGGAGATCCATTTTGCATCATAAGAAGTGAAACTATATCAAAAGATCTATTAACGTTATTAACTAAACCTAAAGAAGTTCCAGCTTGTATTATATTACCCTTTTTATCTGCTAAAGTAAGTTTTTTAACATCTTCTTTAAATTGAGACCATGTTAAAGCAGGCTCAGATATTCTAGCAGTATCAAGCAATTCTCTATTGTAATATAAAGACAAAGTATCAACAGAAAGAGGTAAACCATAAACAGCATTATTTTTTACAACATCATCATATATAACAGAAACGAATTTAGTTTTAACATCTTTCAATGTTGGAGATGTGTTTGTTTTTTTAACATAATCCTTAGTTCCTTTTTTTGCATCAGTAATAATTTCAAATGTCATACTTGTTGAAGCTGGCATTGTAGATAATCTATTTTTAGAAATATATTCACCAACCCATGTTGCAGGAATAGAAAAAATATCTGGCCCTTTATCTTCAGACCAAGCGTTTATAAGTTCTTGTTTATACTCATCAAGTCTTATTTTTTTATAATTTATTGTTACGTAAGGATGATTCTTATTATACTCATTTATCAAATCAGAAAAATCTGCACCGTCATCTGTAACTCTCCAATAATTTAAAGTAATTTGAGGTAAAGAAGCTTTTATTTTTTCAATTTTTTTATCGTTTTTACAACCAAAACCAGAAAAAAAAGTGAAAGATAAACATATTAGAAATATAGCGAAAACCTTTTTCATAAAATAATAATTAATCTAATAGATACTAGACATTAGACACTAGAAATTTACTATCATAATTATAGCATAAAAAAAATAAAACAAAAATTAATTTGTTTTATTTAGTTTTTCTCTTTTTTGTATTTTTTCTCTTTTTTTTAGTTTCTATTATTTATAGCATCACTTAATTCTTTAACTTCATCCCAAGGTAAAATTTCTCCATTCTTCACTGCAATTCCCTTCTCTGCTCCTTTACCAGTGCAAACAATTATATCTCCAGAACTTGCAAGACTAACAGCCTTGATAATAGCTTCTTTTCTATCTAAAAGTTTAAAAGCATTAATATTTTCTTCTTTTTTATTGTTAGAATTTCTAATAATTTTATTAACCACTCTATCGCTATTTTTATCTTCAATTTCATTAACAACTCCAAAGAAAACATCATCTATTATTTTCAAAGGATCATCATCATATGGATCTTCATTAGTTACAATAACATAATCACAATAATATCCAGCAGCATTACCCTTATCAAATCTAGTAATACTATCTCTTCCACCACCACAAGAACCAATAACAGCAATTAATTTATTTTCTGGCTTTTTAACTTTTAACAAATTATTATAAACACCTGCAATACTATTAGGATCATGAGCATAATCAATAAAACCACAGATACTATCGCCTTTTATAAATTGCATTCTACCTTTAACTTGTTCAATTTTTTCTAAAGCATTCTTAACAGAATTTAAATCAATACCTAAAGACAAAGCAACAGAAGAAGCCGCCAAAGAATTATAAACATTAAATAAACCAGTTAAATTTAATTTAATTTCAGAAACAGTATCATCCACTTCATTCTCAACATCAAAAGTAGTTTTTCCTAACTCTAAATTAATATTTTTTGCTACTAGAAAATTATATTTAGAATCATTAATAAAATTCTGTATATTAAAGTTAATACCAAAACCAAAAATTTTATCAACCTTAAAATTAATAAATTCTAAAATATGATCATCATCAAAATTAGCAACAATAATCTTTTCTTGTTTTTTACCATTAATAATTTTTTCTTTTCTAGATTCTAATTGTTTAAATAATTTTAATTTAGCTTTTTTATAATTATCAAAACCACCATGAGCTTCAATATGTTCAGGAGTTATATTTGTAAAAACACAAACATCATAATCAATACCGAAAGATCTAAATTGTTCAATGCCTTGAGAAGTAGATTCAACAATGACATATTCACATTTAGCATCCAACATTCTCTTTAAATATTTTTGTAATTTAAAACGTCCTTGCATACCTTGTTTAGTAGTATTCACCCACTCTTCACCACCAATTTTAAAATTAATAGTTGTCATCATTCCAACCTCTTTACCATTTTCTTCTAAAATTTTAGCAAGCATATTACAAGTAGTAGTTTTACCATTAGTACCAGTAACACCAATAACAATCATTTTTTTAGAAGGAAAACCATAAACAATATTAGCAAGCAACGCCAAAAAAAGATGATAAAATTTAAATAAAAATTTAGGTGCTAATTTTTTAACAAAAGATTTAATTTTATAAACAATTTTAGACATATTTTTTTAGTTTTTAGTTTTTTTAGATAATTAATGAGTGAAACGAATGTAATTATCTTATACTCTTTAGTGGTACTCTTTTTTTAATTTTTCCTCTTTAATGCTCCTTTTAACCTATCTTGTAAATCAAGACTACTATCAACGTCCTTTAACATTATTTTAGCATCTTTTTCAGAATAACCAAGAGAAACTAAAGCAGAAACAGCTTCGTCTGAACTATTTCCATAAGAATTTTCAGCTATAATATCATCAATATTAAGTTTACCAGCAAGTTCTAAAATAATTCTTTCAGCAGTTTTTTTACCGACACCTTTAACTTTAGATACAAAAGCAACATCACCAGAAAGAATTCCTTGTTTTAACATATTAACATCACTAAGAGAAGATAAAATATTCATAGCAGTTTTAGGACCAATACCTTTAACAGAAATTAATTTTCCAAAAAATTCAAATTCATTAATATCAATAAAACCAAACAAATCTTCAGCATCTTCCCTTAAATTATGATATGTAAAAACTTCAAGTTCAGATCCAATGCTTTTTGCAAGTAAAGAATAGCCAGCATAAACCTTATATCCAACATCTCTAACATCAAGAATAATATAATCTTTAAAAATAAATTTAATCGTTCCTTTTAAATAAGCTATCATAGCAGTTGTTTTTAGTTATCTTATTTCTAGATTATATCTCAAAAATAAAAAATAAAAAATGGGCACAACATTTTGTGCCCATAAAGCAGTTTTTTACAACAGTTCTCTTTCTTTTTTAATATGTTTTTCTATATACATTTTATCATCAGCCTCTTTAAGTGTTTTATTAAACTTTTCTCTGTTTAAACTTCGAGGATCACTAAAGCAAGACACACCCATCGATAAAGAAATTTTATAAGGTTTAATTTTTTCATTAAAACACCTTATTGCAAGTTTCCCATTTTGGATATTCTGTTCACTAATCACCCTTTTATTAATATTTTCTATATAATCATCCTTTTTAAAAGGCAAACGAACAATAACAAGAAACTCATCTCCTCCATATCTGATAACAATATCCTCCTTGTCCTCATTAACCCTAAAAATACTAGTTAAAATACTAGCAACTAAAGTTAAAGCATAGTCACCCTCGTCATGTCCATAATCATCATTTATAGATTTAAATTTGTCCACATCAAAAAGAAATAAATAAACAACTTTATTGTTTCTTTTTATATCCATAATAGTCTTTTGAATATTAGCATCATACCATCTTCTAGAACACAACCCAGTCATACTATCCATTAAATTATTACTTGCCTCTTTTTCTTTTAAAACAATTTCCTCATTTTTTTGAATTATAGAGAAAAAAGTTTTAAAAAAAGAAATAAGCCTTATAACAATCAATTCATAAAAACAATACATAAATTCATTATCGACACCAAATATAATAGTCCCATAATTATATTTATTGGAAAATAATGGATAAACAATAAAATTTCTTTTCTTTCGAAGAAGAATTCCATCATTATGCAAGAAAAAATTTTCATTAAAAAGCAACAAATTCTTGTCACCATTAATATAGTTTTTATCTGGGTTATACCCTATAACCATAGTACTATAATTTTTACCAATATCACTAGAATCAAGAACAGATTTTTCTTTATTTAGAAAAAGATAACATTCTTTTACACCAATTAAAGATAATCCTTTTGCAAACTTTTCCCAGAAAAATGACATATCAAAATTCTTACCTTCAATATAATCATCCAAAGAATTAAATAAAATACGTTCAATAGAAAGATAATTTCTTGTAAAATTTTTATTGTAAATAAGCTTTTCTTCACAATTATTATTTCCAGTAGATTTTCTCTCTGTTATCTCTAAAGACAATGTCATATCTAACACGTTTTCCATTTTAATCATCTTCAAAACATTATCTAAACTATTTTTGCCAATTAAATCAAATGGCTGTTTGATCGTGCTAATAGAATATTCCAATGTTTTATCTAAACCATCAAATCCCAAAACATATACGTCCTCTGTTATAGATATTTGAGATTCTTTGCACTTTTCATAAAAACGTATAGCCATTTCATCATTACATGCAAAAACAGAAACTTTTGTTCCATTTTTTATTTCTTTTTCAATTTCTGGAAAAACATCTTCAACAGATACAGCAGTAAAATCACCATCAAAAACCTGAATATTTTTTTCTTCTATATTTTCAGATTTCATAGAATTAAAAAAACCTTCATGTCTCTCAAGTGCTTCATCAGAATTACTAGGACCTTTTATCATTATAAATTTTCTATCTCTATCAAAATTCACCAATTTTGATATAGCTTTTTCAACTGATTTTTTATTATCAATTAAAACAGCATTATAATTTCCAATTTTTTTTCCAATTGATACAATTGGAACTTTTATCTTTTCAAAAAAGGTAGACGTTATTGTGTTTTTAAATGAAGACTGAAAAATTGTCCCAGAAAGAACAATTAATCCATCTAAGTCATTATTTCTAACAAAATTATTTATATTTTCAGAAAGTTCGGAAAAATTACTTTCTCTAAAATTATAAACATTTAATTCATAAAAAAAACAAATAATTCTAACATCCGGGAATCTTTCTGCGGCTTTAAAAATAGACAACGTTATATTATATGAAAACTCGTTAGATTGATTAACAATAACACCGATACTAGTAATATTTCCCATATCTTTCCTCCTTACATGAAATTGTTTAAAAAGCCTAACATTAAAAAAATAAAATGCCAAGTTTTTGGCATTTTATCTCTAATATTACTATTTTTTGTATTCTATTTTATTAAATAAAATAATTTTTTCTCTATTTTTTAAAGCTTCTTTTGCTTTCTTTATAGATTCTGGAATAATAGCCTCATATAAATCTGATACTGAAAAAAGTAAATAACTTAAATTATTCAAAACGTTTTGAATTTCTTCTATTGTTTTATCTTTCTCCCATGGCTTATTCTCTTGAATATAAACATTACCAAAAGTAGCAAGCTCATTAATTAATTTAACAGCTTCCATAATTCTAAAATTCTCAAGATGTACACCAACGTCAACAAAAACTTCATCTACTTTAATTTTAAAATTATCTTCAACTTTTTCAAAATTATTAATTTCAACCTCTTTAGCATTAGCAAGATGAATAACCCTATTCAATAAATTACCGAAATTATCAGCAAGCAAAGAATTATAATTATTAACAAGATCTTCTTCTTTGTAAGATGAATCAAAAGAACCAAAATTAGAAGCTATATAGAATCTAATTGCCTCATAACCATACTTTGAAAGCTGATCAAAAGGAGAAACAACATTGCCAATAGTTTTAGACATTTTAATTCCATCAGGCCCCAAAACCATACCGTGAACTATTATGCTTTTACTGTTTTTAAAACCAGCAGACATAAGCATACTTTGCCATATACCACCTTGAAATCTAAGGTTGTCTGGACCACAAATTTGGTACATATTATTAGCATATTCCAAATTTAAATTATCAGGAAACCCAATAGCCCCAATATAATTAGATAATGCATCAAACCATACATAAACAACCTGCATTGGATCATCTAAAACATCAACCCCCCATGGCAAGTTTTCTTTTAACCTAGATATAGAAATATCTTCCATATCTTTTACAAAGTTTTTAAGCTCTTCTGTTTTAGTATGAGGAATTATAAAATCTTTATTTTTATTAATATATTCTAAAAGATCTTCTTTATATTTAGAAAGTTTAAAAAAGTAATTTTCTTCAGAATAAAATACTGGCTCCTTACCATGATCAGGACACTTTCCGTTCACTAAATCTTTTTCAATTTTAAAACTTTCACAACCAACACAATATAAGCCCTCATACTTTTTTTTATAGATATCATCATTTTTCAAACTTCTTTTCCAAAATTCTTGTACAACCTTAATATGAGATTTATCACTAGTTCTATAAAAATTATCATAAGAAATATTAAACAAAGAACAAAATTCTTTTAATTTACCAGAATATAAATTAACAAAATCTTGAGGAAGCATACCAACTTCTTTAGATTTATTATAAATTTTAGAACCATTTTCATCAGCACCAACATTAAAAAAAACATTTTCATTGCCAAGTTTTTTTCTCATATAACGAACAATAATATCAGCCTGAATATATTCAAGTGTATGACCCATATGTGGTTCAGCATTAACATAAGGAAGAGTTGTCGTAAGATAAAATTTTTCCATAAAAATAAAATTAGAGAAATATTCTGTAGGTGCCAGATGCATCTGGCACCTACAGAAACAATTTATATTCTTCTAATTTATCATTTCCACTAATCTTTATCAATACAAAAAAAGTAGAGGTGTTTCGGCGAGACGTCTCTACTTTTAATTTTTATTATTTATTAAAAACTTTCAAACAAACTCCAGTTAAATCATGATAATTTTCTAAATACTTATAATAACTATCTTCTGTAATTTTTGTTCTATAGCCAGGATTAGTTTTATCATTACTAATAGTGTTTTTTTTATTATTAACATTTATACCATTAGAATCATAACTATTCACTGAAAAATAATTATCATTCAACACGCTAAACAATTGTTGCCCATAATCATCCGTTTGAGCAAAAAGATATATCTCTCCATAAATATCTCCAAAATTATTTACACTATAATGGTTTATTTTTTCACCAACTTCATCAATTAAAATAATCTTGTTTAATTTACTATCATATTTCCAAAGCTTCATACCATTACCATTAATAGCAGAAAAATATAAAACTCCATTAATACTCACTAAATCGCGCAAAAAAGGAAAATCACCAACATTAGATAAAGGAGTTATAACATCATTTTTTATTTTAAATAAACTGTCATTATTAGAATAATAAAACTCATTATTTATTACAACATAATTAGAGAGAGATCCTTGAGATAAATATTTAAAATTTTTAGTTTTTAAATTAAACGAATATGTTTCATTATTAGAAGAAGAAATATTATACACAGTTAAATACAAAAAATCACCACAACTAATTATTTTATCATAAGTAAGAATAACATCTTCAACATTAATAAGCTTTTCAGTACCGGCTTCTGTTCCATCTGATTTCCATAGTTCAATTTCATATATAGGATCATAAATAGCAGTAATAAAATATAAAACCCCATTAACATTTGTCAACGCAGAAGAATAATAACTATCAGTTCCAGTATACATATCTTTAACCATTACTGTGCCAGATTCTGTCCCGTCTGATCTCCATAATTCGTTTCTATATGTTGTACTACTAGCAAGAAAATACAAAACACCATTAACATTTGTTAAATAAGAAGGACTAGAGCCAATAGGTCCAGTAAGTATATCCTTAACTATTACAGTTCCAACTTCTGTCCCGTCTGATTTCCATAATTCTTGCCCATTTATTTCATCGATAGCATTAAAATACAAAAGTCCATTAACATTTGTTAAACTAGAAGGATAAGAACTATTAGTTCCAGGATATATATCTTTAACCATTACGGTTCCAGCTTCTGTACCATCTGTTTTCCATAATTCTTGTCCATGCACTCCATCATTAGCTCTAAAATATAAAGCCCCACTAAGTAAAACTTCTCCGAACGAAGAATCAAAAGTAAGACCAGATTTTATTTCAGAAGTACCAGCTTCTGTTCCATCAGAAGACCAAATAGAACCATAGTTAGAACAATTATCCGTTACTAAAAAAACAAAGTTATTATTAGAAATTTCTGTAATAGGTTTTGGTTCGTAATAACATTCATAATTAGAACTATCAATAATTTTTTTAATTATTGATATACCATTTTTAGTACTATTTGTTTTCCCTAAATAATAACCATTTGTAGATCTATCATAATTTATAAAATAAACATTATTTCCAATTTTCTTAAACTCATTAGCACTCAACCCTTCTGATTTTAAATTTATATCTTTTATTATACTCGATTGTAAAGTGTTTTTATTTATTTTCCATATTTCATTACCATAAGCACTACTATCATGTTCTATATATAAATAGTTGTTTATACTAAATATTTTGCTAGATATATTTTTAGAATCACTCATAACAATAGAATATTCACCATTTAGTGGATTGATCCTATATAAATTATAAACAGACGTTCCATTGCCATTATCTATTAAAAAATACTTATAAAAATTCTCACCATCAAAAAATAAATCCATTGCATTAATAAAATCTGCTGGATAATATTTAACCATTACTGTACCAGACTCTGTCCCATCTGTTTTCCATAGTTCATATCCATATATTCCATCTGTAGCAGAAAAATACAAAGTTCCATTAACATTTGTTAATTCTGAAACACCAGAACCATTAGCTCCAGGATATATATCTTTAACTATTTTTGTTCCAATTTCTGTCCCGTCTGTTTTCCATAATTCTTGCCCATTTATTCCATCGTCAGCAGAAAAATATAAAGTTCCATTAATATTTGTTAAAGAATAGACATTAGAACCATCATAACCAAGATTTATATCTTTAACTATAACAGTTCCTTCAGGTGTTCCATCTGATTTCCATAATTCATGTCCATACATTACATCACTAGCTCTAAAATATAAAACTCCATTAACATTTATTAAGCTATCAGGATAAGAATCAGCAGATCCAAAATATATATCTTTAACCATTATAGTTCCAGTCTCTGTTCCGTCAGATTTCCATAATTCATATCCACTTACTCCATTATTAGCAGAAAAATACAAAACTCCATTAACATTTGTTAAATTAAAAGGATAAGAATCATTAACTCCAGAATATATATCTTTAATTAAAACAGTACCAGCTTCTGTTCCGTCAGATTTCCATAATTCATATCCGTTTATTCCATTATTAGCTTTAAAATACAAAACCCCATTAACATCTATTAGGTTAGAAGGATAAGAAGGGCGAGAACCATTAGTTCCAAAATATATATCTTTAACCATTTTTGTACCAGACTCTGTCCCGTCTGCTTTCCATAATTCTTGTCCATTTATTCCATCGTCAGCAGAAAAATACAAAATTCCATTAACATTTGTTAAACTAGAAGGATAAGAACTATTAGTTCCAGGATATATATCTTTAACTATTTTTGTACCAGCTTCCGTTCCATCCGTTTTCCATAATTCATTTCCATGTACCCCATCGTCAGCAACAAAATATAAAATATTATTAATTTCTATCCAATTATAAGAACTACTAGAAGATAAAGAACTAATACCATTGCCCAAAACATTAAGCATTTCTACTTTATCAATAGAAAAAACATTTTTAATATTAAAACCCAACAAACAAAAACATATAAAACTAAAAATAAAAAACCTTTTATAAAAATTATTCATATAAGATCATTAAAGAAACCATTATTATAACATAATTATAACATAATAATTATTACAATACAAAAAAAGTAGAGGCGTTTCGGCGAAACGTCTCTACTTTTAATTTTTTATATAACTATTGAGCAGCAGCACATCCAGCGCCAGCGCTAGCAGCAGCTGTTGCTTGAGAATCAGATGTTAATGTTTTTTCACAACCAGCAACACCAACATTATATTTACAGAATAAAGTCTTTATAGACTCAGCATCAAGAGCAGGTCCTTGATATTTATTATTTACAAGCCAAGTAGGACTAGCACTAACTCCTAAACTTTCAGCAATTTTTATATTTTGAGCAAGTAAATAAGATCCTTCAGCACCTTCAGCACAAGTAGAAACCTTAGCAGTAGCAAAACCAACTTCTGTAGCACAAGTCTTCCAGTCAGTAGTTTTAACGCCCTTAGTATTCATACAAGTAACGAATTCAAAATTCTTTAATGGGAAATATTTATTTACACAAAGTTCAACTTTATCTTCTTTAACTTCATAGTCTCCATGCAAAGAAGTAAATGTTCCATCAGCATTCTTAGAAGCAATATAATTAATATTTAAATTAATATTTTTTCCAAAATTAGCAAGAACTTCTTTCATAGCATCTTCAGCTGTATTTCCATAAGGACAATCAGCCATAACAAACAAGTCTAATTTCTTTGATATTTCTTTTCTACAAACAGTAGAACCAGAACATTCTAAATCAGCACAATCTATTTTCCCATTTCCATTATCATCAATCTTATTATCACAAATTTCTTTTGTAGGATCAAATTGACTTCCTACAGCAAGAAGTTGATATCCACCTTGTTCAGATAAATATGATTGTACATTAGCATATCCTTCGCCATCTTTAACATCAGCACCAAATAAATATGCTGGCAATTTAATTCCAGGAATAGTAGAAGCTATTTTTTTACCTTCTGCATCAGAATAATCTAAAATTTTAACTTGTAATCCTTTAAATATTTGTTTCAAACTATCTGTAATTTGAGCTTCTATAGAAGCACCATCCGCATTTCTCTTGTCGTTTAATACTGTAAGAGTAACAGGTTTAGGATCAAAATATTCACATCTTACTGTTTTTTTACCAGCATCTATACATCTACCAATTTTTGCAACATTATCAGAACAATCATTATCAGTAAAACAAACTGGCAAAGATTTACAAGCAGCTATTTTACTATCAGCTTTACAAATTTCTTTAATAATAGAACCTTCATCTCTATTACCTTGATATTGTTTTCCATTAATATAATAAGTTGGGCTTCCAGAAACAGAAGCAGCCTTAGCAAGTTTTATATTCTCAGTAAGAAGAGCTTTACCTTCTTGATTAGTAGAACAAGCTTTAACTTTATCTATATTTGAAAGCTTAACTTCATTAGCACAAGCTTCCCAATTAGTATCAACGTTTGCAGAATCTTTATTTTGACAAATAATCATATCAAAATATTTTTCTGCATCATATTTTTTAGCACAAAGTTGAACTATATCTCCTTTAACTTCTTTTTCTCCATGTAAAGAAGAGAAACCACCCTTACCATCTTCATCGGCAATATAATTAATATTAAAATTAATATCTTTACCAATTTTATCAATAACAGGTTTCATAGCATCCTCAGCTTGAACACCATAAGGACATTGACTCATAACATAAAGTTCTACTTTTACGCCATTTTTATTACCAGAAATACCAGAAGATGTTTTATTAAATACTCCTCTATCTTTTGCCCATAGACCAGAAACAATAACTAAACCAACCAAAGAAACAGTAAGGACAACTTTATCAACTCCAAACTTATTTTCTTTTTTTGATTCAACTTTTTTTATAGGTTCTTCTTGTTTTTGAAAAACTTCTTCTTGTTCAGACATAATTAATTTTGGTTAAATTATTAATATTAATTAAATTACAATAAAACTTAGCATTACACTTAAGTTAGTGGCATTATATCAAAAAACCATAAGCATAACAATATATCAAAATTCAACTAAGTTAAAATAAATTTTAAACATATCCCCCTTTTATTTTAATTAATCAATTAAAACATTTTTATGCTTAAAACATTTCAATAATTTAATACGAAAAAAAGAGAAAATGTTTATCATAATTTTCTCTTTTTTTAGTTTTGTATTTTTTCTCTTTTTTATCTTACTGGAGGCGACTGTCGGAATTGAACCGGCGTACACGGTTTTGCAGACCGTTGCCTAACCACTCGGCCAAGTCGCCAAAAAGTAATAAAGCTATTATAACAAAAAATCACATTTAATCAATATTTGCTTTATTTATTTTCTTAATTCAACTAATCCAATACCAAAATCTTTTTTTAAAATCTCAGAAACTTCTTCAAACTCTTGTGGACCATAATTAATACTACTATTAAAATTTTGATCTAATACAGATTCCCCTTTTCTAAAATTCTGTAATGCATATTTCTTAGCGCCTTTAATCATTTCACCAATTTTAAATATCTCTTCTTTAGATAAAAAACTTTTAGCAACAGTAGTTCTAAATTCATAATCAATCCCAGAATTGATAATCAAATCTATAGATCTTAAAATATTATTTTGTAATATTAAAATATTATTTTCTTTTTCAGCAGAAAATTCAATATATCTATCAATTGGACATTTTACATCCATAGCAATAAAATCTACCAAATTTTTTTCAATCAAATTTTTTATAATTTCAAAATTAGAGCCATTAGTATCAAGTTTAACAAGAAATCCTAACTCTTTAATTTTAGAAATAAAATCTTCTAAGTCATTTTGAAGTGTTGGTTCCCCACCAGAAATAACAACACCATCGATTAAACCAACCCTATCTTTAAGAAAATTAAAAAATATTTCTTCAGGAATAAAACTGTCTTTAATTTGTTCTATTTTTTCTGGTAAAACAAATTCACTATTATGACAATATCCACAACGAAAATTGCAA
>Ga0302292_1001845_pt1 | contig 13175 bp, 15 predicted proteins | sample III_Fen_N2_1_FD_194553 | JGI IMG/M metagenome (GOLD analysis project Ga0302292, IMG submission 194553) | Peat permafrost microbial communities from Stordalen Mire near Abisko, Sweden - III_Fen_N2_1 | ecosystem: Environmental > Terrestrial > Soil > Wetlands > Permafrost | place: Sweden: Abisko...
GCTCTCTGAATCTCTTTTTCTTTTTAAACTATCATAGGCATCTCTAAACATTTCCGTTTCAAATGGGTTTTCAGGATATTGATCTAAAATATTACTAGGAATATTTTCCTTTTGTAACTCATCAATATTATCAATCTCTTCGGTTTTCTTTTTTGGAATAAAAAAATTTTTTTCTAAACTCATATTTTTAAAAAATAATTAAATATCTTGTTTAATATTATACTCTATTTCTTCAATTTTGTTAAACAGACCTTAACAAACTCCACAAACAATGGATGTGGTGCTAGTGGTCTCGAAATATACTCCGGATGGAACTGTACCCCAATAAAAAATGGATGATTTTTTAGTTCAATCGCTTCAACGATTTCACCATCTGGTGAAGTACCGGCAATAACTAAGCCTAAATTTTCAAACATGGAGCGATAGTCGTTGTTAAATTCATAACGATGACGATGACGTTCGCTAATTACTTTATCTTTAGTATACTTGCCATAAGATGCGGCTAAATGAGTGCCGGCTTGAATCTTACAAGGCCAACCCCCCAAACGAATCGTGCCACCATAACCCTTTTCGGCAATAATCTTTTCTTGACCAGGCATAATATGAATGACGGGGTTTTGAGTTTTAGCATCAACTTCAGCGGAGTTGGCATCTTTAAGGTGGGCAACGTTACGCGCAAATTCAATCACCGCCATTTGCATACCATAACACAAGCCGAAATAAGGAATACCTTTTTCACGACAATATTTAATAGTGGCAATCTTCCCTTCAGAACCACGTCCACCCCAACCTTGAGGCACAATAATACCGTCTAGTCCTTTTAAGATTTTAACACCATCACGTTCGACGTCTTCAGCGTTTAACCAATGTAAATTAACTTTAGTTTGATTCTCGGCCCCAGCGTGTTTTACCGCTTCAATAACAGAGATATAAGAATCAGTTAAAGAGAAATCACCGCTTGAAAAATATTTACCAACAATGCCAATTTCGACATGATGCTTGGGATGTTTAATAGTATTAACCATCTTTTTCCAATCAGCATTCTGTATTTCTTTATTTCTAAGTGGTAAGGATAATTTAGCCAAAATTCTTTCGCTGATATTGTCCTTTTCAAAGTTTAAAGGAATATCATAAATTGAATCAGCATCTGGCGCACTAATTACATCTTCTATCGCTACATTACAATTAAAGGCTAATTTTTCTTTACGGTGATTGTCTAGCGGTTTCTCACTGCGAGCCACAATCATGTCTGGTTGAATACCGGCGCCTTGAAGATTACGAACGGCGTGCTGAGTTGGTTTAGTTTTCATTTCACCAATCATGTGTGGAATTGGCAAATAAGAGACCATGACAGTTAGTACATCTTTAGGATGATAGAACTTCATCATTCTAGCGGCTTCTAAGAATAATAAATTTTCATATTCTCCCACGGTGCCGCCGATTTCAATAATCATGATTTCCGCGCCAGTTTTATCAACCGATCTATTTATACGGTCACAGATTTCCATCGGAATGTGCGGTACTACTTGCACGCATTTCCCTTTATATTCTAAATTTCTTTCTTTTTGGATAACGCTTTGATATACACGACCAGTGGTCATGTAATTTATTTTATAGATATTAGTATTTAAAAATCTTTCGTAGTTGCCTAAGTCTTGATCAGTTTCATCGCCATCTTCAGTGACAAACACTTCCCCATGCTCAATTGGATTCATGGTGCCAGCATCAATATTTATATAAGGATCCATTTTAACCGCACTTACTTTATAACCGCGGCTCTGCAATATTTGGCCAATCGAGGCAGCGGTAATTCCTTTACCAACACCAGACATCACGCCGCCAACGACGAAGATGTACTTAGTGTCTACTTTTTTTAGTTTTTTTGGTTTTGCGGTTGTTAACTTTGGCATAGGTTTGACAAAAATTAATAATAGATGTATAAAATAAAAAGTTCACTAAACAATAATTTTTAATTTAAAAATAGGTAAAGCATGGCAATTTTTATTGAAAAAAACAAAAAAGTATTTACAGTATTTGGCGATGACGTAGATGTAATACAAGATTTTGATTTGGAAAGGTTTATCAAAAAAATCACTGATGAGCCAGAACTAGAAACCGCTTATCGTCTTGGCGAATTTAATTTTGAAGATCTAAATTCGGAAGATCGCGAAGAAGTTGAAAAACTACTTGCAAACGCTTTTCTAAAATCAAATTATCTTGAAGACAAAGGAGAAAAAGAAATTTTTTCACCAACTTCCTATCTCTCTCGTAACAATGATTATGTTTACGGAGATCTTCATTAAAAAAGAACTTACAAAAAAAGCGGTCAAAAAAGACCGCTTTTATTTTATTTTTTAGGAGTTACTTTAGCTGTTGCGGCTGTTGGCTTAAGAATTAAGTCAACCGCTTTCTGTAATTGTGGGTCTTTGTTCTTCTGAGCATCATCAGCTGTTAATTTAACTTCTACTTGAGGAGCTAAACCTTTGCCGTTAATCGCATCGCCGTTTGGGGTCATCCAAGCAGCAATTGTTATTTTGATTGATGAACCATCGCTTAAATCGCGAATGGTTTGAACAGAACCTTTACCATATGTATTTTCACCAACTAAAGTAGCTTTGTTATAATCACGCAAAGCACCAGCCACAATTTCTGAGGCTGAAGCGCTGCCACCGTTTACCAAAACCATAGTCTTATAAGTACCTAATTGGGGATTGCCTTTAGCGGTATATTCATTTCTCTTACCGTCACCATATTGCTCAAGCACAACTGGACCTTCTTTAACCCAGGCACTAGCCATCGCCACAGCGGTATCTAAATAACCACCTGGATTATTTCTTAAATCTAAGATAATACCTTTAGGTTTTTTAGAGGCTGTTTGTTTAACCGCATCTTCAAATAAGCCCAAAGTATCATCATTAAAGTTAGTCACTTTAATTACAGTAACGCCATCTGGACGATTAACCACGCTAACGCTCTTAACGACAATTACGCCACGAACGATTTTTATTTGGCGAGGAGTAGTTTCTTTGTCGCGAATTACAGTTAAAGTAACGGTTGTGCCTTTAGCACCTCTAATTTGTTTAACCGCTTCATCAACGGTTAAGCCAAGTGCACTCTTACCATCAATAGCATAAACCTTATCACCGGCTTTAAGTCCAGCTTTTTCCGCTGGCATACCAGCAAGCGGTGCAATAATAGTAACAATATCATTACGCATACCAACTTCAGCCCCAATACCTTCAAAAGTTCCCGCTAATTCGTTGGAAAATTCTTTAGTCTCAGTTGGTGTCATGAAAACGGTGTAAGGATCATTAGCGGAAGCGGCTAAGCCCTTAATTGAACCATAGAACATGTCCTTATCTTTAATCTTGTTTCGATAAACAAAATCAGAACGCAAGGAATCCCAAGCCTCCCAATAAACATTAAAGTCAAAATTATCATCACTAACAGTAGTAGTGGCAACATTGCCTAAGGCCACTGGTCTATTTTGACTGGTTTTTCCCTTACCGATATAAAAACCGCCACCAAAAGAAACGGCAATCAGCAAAATTAAAAGTAAACCTAAAAAATTGCGTTTCTTTGTCTTCTCTTTTTTTATAATTGGATATGAAGAAATATCTTTTTCTTCTTCTGTTTTATTATTTTCCATAGAATTATGCTCTAATAATTTTTAGTTGATCCGTTGTTAAATCAATAATTTTAGAAGCTTTATTATTAAGTGCCCCACCATCAATAATCAAATCTGGATCGGCTTTAGTTAGTTTTTTATCAGCTAAAAAAGAAACTTGATTCCAAACTGGTTGACCGCTAACATTAAAGCTAGTGGAAACGATAGGAATTCCCACGGTCCTTACTATTTTACGCAAAAAATCACTTTTAGGCAAACGCACGGCAATTCCCTCATGTTTAGGAATTAATTCTGGTGGCAATAGATTTCGATGTTTTAAAATAACCGAAGTTGGCCGCTTATTAGTCCAGAGTTCTTTTAAAATAACTTCTTGTTTTTTAGAAATAAAACAATATTTCTTCGCCATATACAAACTAGAAACCAAAATTAAAAGCGGCTTATTGGCATCACGTTTTTTAATCGCTTTTATTTTTTTAATGGCTTTAACGTCGCTAGCTACACAACCTAAACCGTAAATAGTATCAGTTGGATAAACTATAACTTTTCCAGCGGCTAATGTTTTAACAATAAGCGCCAACTCGGCGCTTGTTATTTTTTGTTGATTTATTTTTAGATACATACTAGCCAATAATTGATTTTAAAGCTTTTAAGGCTTCTGGCAAAAAAGGCATAATAATATTAGCCACCTTAATAAGCCAAGGCGCTACTTTAGAGACAACTAATTGATGACCTAATAAACCATCGATCCAAGTATAACGAGCGGCGACAAATAAAATTAAACCGAGCGATAAAGAACCTTCAAGCAAACCTAAGGCGCCTCCCAGTAACCTGTTAATTAACTTGGTAAATGGAATAATGGAAACTAAATCAAAAATTTTCTCAATTAGAATAAAGACTCCACCAACGATACTGGTAACTAAAATAAACAAAATAATAAAGGCTAAGAATTTTTCGGTGCCTTCACTGAAATTTACCATGTCCTTGCCCCAGGCATAAAAAGTTAAGTAAAAATGACTAGCGACATAAGAAGCAATAATTAGACCTGCTACCTGCCCCAGTAATCTAATTAAACCTTTAGCTAAACCATTGGTCACAAAACTAATTAAAATAACCAGCAACCCAATGTCAAAATAAGACATAATTTTATATTTAAGTTAAACGTGGAAATAAAGATTCACCTTTTTTAATTTGCCCCTGAGTAAATTGATTAATTAATTTAGTGGCAGTGTCTGGCATAAATATCTGTAAGAAATAAGACACATTTAAAATATCTTGAGCAATTGGTTTCAAACAATTCTCAATCTCATTCTTATCCTCCATCTTCCAAGGAGCAGCACTAGATAATTTTTCGTTACAATCCCGAATCTGGTTCCAAAGAATTCCTAAAGCTTCATTGTACTTATAAGTATTTATTACTTTAGTAAATTCATCAGCCCAAGACAGACCACTAACATTTATTTCTAAGTTAGTCGCTATTTCATTCTTCTCAAGCAGAGTCGCTACGCGAGCCGCTAAATTGCCCAATCCATTAGCTAAGTCCGAATTATATTTTAAACGTAATCTCTCTTCGGAAAAATCGCCATCTTCAAACGGTAAAATATCGGTTAATAGATAGTAACGAAGAGCATCAGCGCCATATTTCTCACCAAATTCAAAGGGGTCAACGCCGTTACCCGCGCTCTTACTAATTTTTTGTCCGTTAGCAGTTAAAAATCCAAAGACTAAAACTTGAGTCGAATTAGGTAAACCAGCGGACATTAACATTGATTGCCACATCGCGGTTTGTTGTCTTAAATTATCTTTACCACAAACCTGCATGCCTGGCCAAAACTTTTTAAAATTTCCGGTCTCACTTTCGTCTGGCCAGCCTAAAGTAGATATATAAGAAACTAAAGCATCAAACCAAACATAAATAACCTGAGTATCATCTCCAGGCACCGGTACGCCGTTAGGCATTTTTGATTTAACGCGCGAAATACTAAAATCTTGTAAACCACCACTAACAAAATTCTTGATCTCCGTAAAACGATGATTAGGAATTACAAAATCTGGGTGACTTTCGTAAAATTTTAATAATGGTTCTTGATATTTTGAAAATTTAAAAAAATAATTTTCTTCTTCAATAATTTCCAGTTCTTGATTGGGATGAAACGGACAATGACCATCTACTAAATCTGATTCTTGTTTTTCAAGTTCACAGCCCACACAATATTTAACTTGATAATTTTTTTTATAAATATCACCAGCTGCTTCGCAGCGTTTCCAAATTTCTTGAGCGGCGGCGATATGGTTATCATCAGTGGTTCTAATAAAGTTAGTAAAACTTAAATTTAAAGTTTCTTTTAAAGCTTTAAATCTAGTAGCATACGGATCACAATATTCACGAGGCGTAAGCCCTGCTTCAACTGCTTTTTGATAAATTTTAAGACCATGTTCATCAGTTCCAGTATTAAAAAAGACTTCCTCTCCTTGTAAGACATGCCAACGAGCAATTACATCCGCCTTAATCATTTCGGTAGCAAAACCAATGTGAGGATCGGAGTTAGTATAAGGTAAGGTGGTAGTAATATAAAATGGTTTCGACATAATTTATTTTTTTATTTTTCTAATTAAAACAACAAACTCCCCTTTGCACATAGCGGCGTCGGTTTTAAGTTGAGCGGCCAGTTCCGCTGGTGCGCCAAAATAACAACTTTCAAACATTTTAGTTAGTTCACGACCCAGCATTAATTCTAATTTTACTTTAGCAGCCGTACTAAACAAATCTAACTCTTCCATTAATTTTAAAATGCGGTGCTTTGATTCGTAAACCGCTACCGGATAATCAATCGCCAATATTTCTTTAATCATGGTTTGTCTACCCTTCTTATGAGGCAAAAAACCCAGGAAAGAAAAACGGTCTACCGGCCAACCAGAGATAGATAAAGCGGTAATAATAGCTGATGCCCCCGGAATACCTTCTACCTTCGCCTCCGTGCCAAATTCAGCTCTTACAGAACCGATTAAAGCCGCTCCAGGATCAGAAATGCCTGGAGTACCAGCGTCAGAGACTAAAGCGAGATTCTTCCCTTCAGATAACCAACGAGTAAGCTGATCAACCTTACCAGCCCCAGAATGCTGATGATAAGAGATAGTCGAAGTTTTTATTTCATAACGATCTAAAAGCTTGCGAGTTGTTCTAGTGTCCTCACACAAAATATAATCAACCTCTTTAAAAATTCTAAGAGCCCTGGCACTGATATCTTCTAAATTACCAATTGGTGTTCCCACCACATATAGAGTTCCTAACATAAATTAAACCATATTATCTTTTCTTTCTTTAACATAACGAGTCCAATCCTCAGCCACTTCAACCACCACCTTAAATGGCGCTTCAATAATAAAATCAAACAAAAATACAAAGATATTAACTTTGGAAACATTATTAGATAACCACTTACCAATCATAATAATTGGCATGTAAAAAAGATCTAAGAACAAAGTAAAAATATTTTCTTTGCGTTCAATGACAATCAAGTCTTTAACGCCAGAAGTTGTAATAATACTGAAGAAAGAAACGAAAGCTAAGAAGAATAGGAAAATAGTAATACTTACCCAATTAAAATTAATCATGGTCAGAACCTTGATAATATAATAAATTGTTACAAAGAAAGCGGCGGTATAAATAATATTAAATATCCAATTAACTAGACCATTTCTCTTGCTCTTAGATTTTAAAATAATTGGCGCCTTTCGTTCGCTGCCCATAAAGAATAATTCTTTAACGCCACTAATTATTTTATTGGTATTAGCTTCTCCTGGAACCCTAGTAAAGAAAACTATTATAAATAATAATAAAGCGGGAAACACTACGTTAATAAGCAATGAAACAGGATTAATTGGCTCATTAAACCATTGCGTAGCTGGAATTTCTAAAGCAAACACAAAAATCGATTTAGTTAAGAAAATATAAATAATACTACGCCCTGCTACCCGCCACAAACGGCTCTTAGCTTTTTTATATTTAGCAGCACAAACTTTTTTAAGAGACGCTAAAAAAGTTTTTTCATTAGTGTAGATTTCGTTATAAACTTTAACTGGGTCTGATTCAATCGTTTCAAACATGATTGAAGAATAGAGAGCATATTTTTTAGTCACCCGGTCCATTTGTTTAACCAGCGGATGATCTATTTGACGATCCACTTCCAATCTTAAGCCACGAACCAAGCCAGCAATACGAGTAATATCTTGATCATTTAAAGTATCATGGGTCCAATCGTCGTTGTAATACTTAAACAACACGAAAGCTAACATACCTTCATCAAACTTTCCGTAAGTACGACAAATACTTAAATAAATCTGAATCTCCCGGTCAGATTTAAAATCCATATCACTAGCTAACTGAATATTATGACTTAAAAAATCATACAAGTTAGCAATCATGGCCTGTTTAACTTTATTTGGGTTTAAATTTTCTTCAATTTCACAAGCCGCCAAGGACAGAATCCAATCGGTTAAAACATTTTTTTCGTTGATTAAATTTTTAACTTTATTTACGTCCTTCTTAATATTCATTTCTGAATTAATTTTGGTAACGCAAATATTTCGGAGTTTAAAATACTTATCAAACATTTTAGCCACCTCAGCAATCTTGGTTTCGGGAATCTTATCATTGGGCAAATAGCCAGCGCGAATAAGTTCTGACATTAAATGTTTAGAAATTTCAGTGGTGTCAGTGTTTTTAATAAGCACGCCTTCAATAACTATTTGACGCTTTAAGATGCGAATAATCGCATTTTTACGTAATAAATGATCTTCTTCGTAATCAATAGCGTTTCTAATCTTTTCGTAAAAAAAGGCCACTTTAGAAATAACGGTGGAAACGTTAATTTTTGGAGTATCATCATCACCGACTGGACCCTTCTTATTTTGGTCACTGTAGATAACCTGAAACAGCCGCTTGGCGTTTTCATTGATTTCAGCTGGCTTTACTTCTTGATTTCGCTTGATAAGATTGGGACTTACCATAAATATTAGGCTAAAATTAGCATTTTATAAGTTAAAAAGGCGATATAAGTTAATTTTACCGTCTTTAGCCCTAAAAAGCAAATAAATAAGTTGACAGGTGCCAAATAATTCTGTATTATTTAGATACAAAACAAATGGCCGTCAAGGCTATTTTTAAATTGAGTAATCAATAAAATTTTTTAGCAAAGTTATGAACAAACTTACTACTTACATCAAAGAATCAATTGAAGAAATGAAGAAAGTTACCTGGCCAACAAAAAAGGAAACTTACCATTACACAATTTTGATTATCGGCATTAGTCTTTCTATGGCTTTATTTTTAGGCTTGCTAGACTATGGTTTCCAAGAAGGCATTAGAGCAATCTTATACAAATTTTAATCTTTTAAATAGTACATTAGGGACATTTCTAAATTATAAAAATTTTAGACAGTTCCACATGTTGGTACCTTTATGGCCAAACAACTTTTAAATCAAGGCCGTCGCTGGTATGTTCTTCACACTTATTCTGGTTACGAAGAAAATGTCGCGCAGAACTTGAAACAAAGAATTGAATCTCTTGATATGGAAGACAAGATTTTCAGTATTTTAATTCCAACTGAAAAGAAGGTAAAAATCAAAAACGGCAAACGTAAAGTCGTTGAAGAAAAAATCTTTCCGGGATATATTCTAGTTGAAATGATGGTAACTGATGAATCTTGGTATATCGTTCGTAATACTCCTAATGTCACTGGTTTTATTGGTACTGGTACTATTCCTACTCCAATTCGCGAAGAAGAGGTTGAAGCTCTTAAGAAACGCATGGGCGTTGAAGATCCTAAATTCCAAATTGATATCATTATCGGATCGCCTGTTAAAATCAATGAAGGACCATTCAAGAATATGGAAGGTAAAGTTACCGCCATTGATGAAGCTAAAGGAAAAGTTAAAGTTAATGTTAACTTATTCGGTCGCGAAACTCCAGTTGAACTCGATTTTTTACAAGTTAAGAAAGTATAATATAAACACACTGTAAGGGGAACGCTTCTGCCCCAAACTAGTAACAACATTTATGGCTAAGAAAATAAAAACAAAAATTAAATTACAAATCGTTGGTGGCCAAGCAACTCCTGCTCCTCCAATCGGTCCTGCCTTAGGTCAACATGGTTTAAACATTGCTGAATTCTGTCAGAAGTTTAACGATGCGACTCGTGCAGAAAAAATGGGTGATATCGTTCCAGTAGAAATTACTGTTTACGAAGACAGAACTTATGATTTCATCATGAAGACTGCCCCAGCTTCTGAGTTAATTAAAAAGGCTGCTAAAATCTCTAAAGGATCAGGTAAGCCATTAACTGAAAAAGTTGGCTCAATTACAACTGCGCAATTACGTGAAATCGCTGAAAAGAAAATGACTGATTTAAGTGCTAACTCAGTTGAAGCGGCGATGAATACTATTAAAGGTACCGCACGTAACATGGGTGTTGAAGTAAAAGATTAATAATAATTAAAGTGGGAGTCTAATCGACGTTTGCACCACAACAAAAATTATATGAAAAAAGACGAAACTAAAGAAGTTAAAGAAGTAAAAAAAGTAGCAGCTGCTCCTAAAAAAGTAGTTAAAAAAGTAAAGAATTTTTCTGCTATTTATGAAGCTAATAAAACTTACCCGATTGCTGAAGCTTTAGAAATTGTAAAGAAGATTACTGCTACTAAATTTGATTCATCGGTTGAAGTTCATTTCCGTTTGGGTATCAACCCTAAAAAAGGTGACCAGCAAGTTCGTGGGGCTGTTTCCTTACCTAATGGTACTGGTAAAACAGTTCGTGTGGCTGCTTTTGTATCTCCTGAGAACGAAAAGGCTGCTAAAGAAGCTGGTGCTGATTTAGTAGGTAGCGACGAATTAATTGAAGAAATCAAGAAGTCTGGTAAGACTGATTTCGAAGTAGCCGTTGCTGAACCAGCCATGATGAGAAATTTAGCTTCCATTGCTAAAATCTTAGGTACTCGCGGTTTAATGCCATCTCCCAAGAATGATACTGTTACTCCTAACGTTGCTCTTGCAGTTAGCGAATTAAAGAAAGGTAAAATTAGCTACAAGAATGATGATACGGCTAACTTACATTGTTTAATCGGTAAAGTAAGTTTCGAAACTCCTAAATTAGTAGAAAATTACTCTGTTTTAATTGATAACGTTAGAAAAGCTAAACCATCCTCCGCTAAAGGTTCCTATATTAAGGCTGTTAGCATTTGCTCTTCAATGAGTAAAGGAGTTAAGGTTATTGTTTCCTAATATTCTACAAATACTTCAAAAAAAGACTCTCTTTAGAGTCTTTTTTTGTTTATTGACAATCCATCATCAAATGTTATAATTATGTCCGTAAGTATTCTAAAAGATATAGAAGTGCTATCACTATCTATTTATTAACTAGGAAAAGGTCGTCTTACCTTTTTAAACAGATGTTATTTCCCGTTAAACGGAAATGACTAAGAATGAAAACCATGAAAAAATTATTCGTTGGCGGACTATCTTGGGGCACTACTGATGAGTCCTTAGCCGCTGCTTTTTCCCAGGCTGGTACAGTTTTATCTTCAGTAGTTATCAAAGATAAAATGACTCACCGCTCCAAGGGTTTTGGTTTCGTTGAAATGACAAATGACGATGAAGCAGATGCTGCTATCGAAATGTGGAACAATCAAGAAATTGATGGACGCCGCGTTGTTGTAAACGAAGCTCGCCCTCTTGAAAAGAGATTCTAACTTTTCAAACTTCAGTCTAAAAAATTCTTTCGAACATATAGCTGAATAAAAAACATCCGCCAAAAGCGGATGTTTTTTTGTCAGTTTCTTATTTAAGCAATTTTTGATTATATTTAGCTAGTTCGCACCTTACTTTTTCTTCCATGTCATCTCGAGAGACTGAACCGGAATTATTTAATATCTTTCGCTTATTAAATATTAAAAAGTCATTTAACTCCTTAATCCAATCTTTCATATACATCAGCCTTTCTTCCACACTTTGGAGCTCGGCATAAGATAGAAATTGTTCGGTCAATAAGTTTAGTCTTCGAAGCTCAAGTTCGGCTAAATAGTTTTTAGCGACCTCGGCTTGGTCACGAGTTACTATTTCGCCCTTGAAATTAGTTAAGCCCATATTTTCTTGACTACTATCTATTCTGTTAAATACAATCTCGGCCGCCGTTAATCCGGTGATGGCATAATGAAACTTATTTTGGACCATAGCAAAAAATTGCTTAGCATAACCTAGTTTAGGACTATAATCAACGCTAGTAGCAAAAATATCTCTAATTTTTTGATAAAAATTGGCTTCAGAGGTTCTTATTTTTCTTATTCTCTCTTCAAGTTCTTGAAAATACGGTCTAGCCACTCGGCCATCAGCCAACCTATCATCATCCATTACAAATCCTTTAACAATATACTCTTTTAACTTTTGGGTAGCCCAGATACGGAACTGGGTGCCACGAATTGAGTTGACGCGGTAGCCGACGGAGATGATGGCGTCGAGATTATAATGTTTAGTAGCATAGTTTTTACCATCTGATGCAGTTATGAAGTAATCCTTCATAACTGAATTTTCGCTAAGCTCAGCTTCATTAAAAACATTTTGTATATGAACAAATCATAAATTTTTTATAAAAAAAACGAACCTAATTGGTTCGTTTTTAATATCTAATTATTTATGTTTGTCTTCGTAAGCTTCAATAACTTTTTTAAGTCCTTCAGAAGCGAGAATCGAACAATGAATTTTTTGTTTTGGTAAACCGCCTAACTCATCAACAATTTCTTGCCATTTAAAATTTTTGGCTTCCTCTAAAGTCATTCCCTTTACTTTCTCGGTCATAATTGAAGCGGTGGCAATATTTGAAGCACAACCAAATGACAAAAATTTAATATCTTCGACGCGACCATCTTTAACTTTCAAAGTAAAAGTTAGTTGATCGCCACAAACCATATTTCCCACGTCAGCGGTCGCATCAGGGTTTTTGATTTCCCCGATGTTCTTGGGGTGCAAGAAATGTTCAACTGTTTTTTTAGTATAATTAAGTGACATATAGTTATTTTTTAATCGGCGTAAACTTTCGTAAACGTTTAACTGTTTTCTTCAAAGCTTCAACCGTATAATCGATTTCTTTTTTATTATTAAACTTTCCTAGGGTAAATCTTATATTACTGTTTAAATTGTCTAACGTCAAGCCAATAGCTTGTAAGACATAGGATGTTTTTAGGTTGTGGGCACTACAAGCCGAACCGGTAGAAACACAAACTCCCTTCATTGATAAATCCATTAAGATTGCCTCCCCCTCAATTCGAGAAAATAAAATGTTTAAATTATTAGGCGTTCTGTAAGTTAAACTACCATTTAGGTGAACTTCAGGGATTTCTGTTTCAATTCTCTCCCACATATAATCACGAAGTTCTTTAACTCTAGTGATATAATCAGTTTTTTCTTGATAAGCTAATTCTAACGCTTTAGCAAAACCAACAATACCTGGCATATTATAAGTTCCGGCTCTTAAGCCATTCTCTTGTTCGCCACCAGCA
>Ga0302292_1001847_pt1 | contig 13165 bp, 10 predicted proteins | sample III_Fen_N2_1_FD_194553 | JGI IMG/M metagenome (GOLD analysis project Ga0302292, IMG submission 194553) | Peat permafrost microbial communities from Stordalen Mire near Abisko, Sweden - III_Fen_N2_1 | ecosystem: Environmental > Terrestrial > Soil > Wetlands > Permafrost | place: Sweden: Abisko...
ATGTTTCCTATATCTGTAAACATATATCCAAGAATAAATATTACAGTTATGAGAGAACCAATTATTAGTTTGACAATTATTTGTTTGAGAGATGATATATTCATTATAAAACGCCTTTTTTTACTAAAAATTTTGTTTTTAAAACAAATAAGACCGAAATTTTATATAACTTAATTAAGTATAATAAAATTGCTTGCTTTTGACAATTAATCAAAAATATAAATACTCTAAGGTTAAAAATAAAATCATACTTGAAATATAGTTTTTAATAATATGATGTGTAAATTTTTCAATCATTTGTTTAGAATTAGAATCATTTAAAGAAAAAAATTCTTGTTCCAAATCTTTTATTATTATTTTTAGTTTATTTGCTGTTTCAAAATTTTTATTTTTAACAGAAATATCCAAGCAATTATTATAAAGCTCATAAACATATTTTTTTGTTATTTTATAAACTTCAAAGGCTTCATTAGTAATAAAAATTGGTTTATCTAATCTTTGATAAAATAAATAAAGACTTTTTAAATTAGCTTCCAAGCCTAATTCTTTTATAAAGGCTATGTAAACAGAATAGATAATTGATGAAATAATTTCTTTATGAATTTCATCAGCACTTATATTTCTTTCGGTCTTTTGATGATAAAGTGCAAAATTTGCTTCTATGGGAATTTTATTTGTTGTTAAAAAACTATTAGCACCAAGACAAAGGTCTTCTATTCTCAAATTTTCTGAAATACTTACATTTAATTTATGAATACTTTTAGGATAAAAAGAGCATAAACCTTTAATCATAAGTTTATCATTCTCTTTTTCAGCATAAATAAAAACATCATTGTCCAAATTTCTTTTATAATTATCCAAAGTTTTTTTATTAGATATTAAATTAGGCATTTTTGAAGCAAGAGTATATTTTTCAACATTTTTTATTTTAAAACCCATTTGTTTCAAAAATCTATAATAAGTTTCACAATCTTTATCACCTGAATATTTAAGATATTGAGCTGTATAATTTTCAGAAGATTTAAAATACTCTAAAAAATCCACATCAACAAATTGTTTATCATCTTCTTTTACATCATCAAAATTAAGAATATTTTCAAATGATACTTTTTCTTTGATAGCTTTTTGTATAAATTGTTTCAAAATATTTTTTTTACAAGTTAAAACAATTGGTTTTGAATCATCATCTACAGAAATATAATTTTTACCTTTTAAATAAAATGAAATAAAATTTCTATTTCTACCATAAGAAGATTTAAATTCGTTTCCTCCAAATGTGTAATAAATATAGTACTTAATCATTTTCATATCCAAATGAGAAATTTTTTGAATACTTTTATTAACAAGACCGTTTATAAGTTCATTTTTTTTAAACTTATCAAGATATATCAAGTTTGGATATATAGTTTTTATTTCTTCAACAATTATTTTATTCTTTTTTGCATAGAAAAAATCAGAATCATCAAAAATAATTATTTTAATATCTTTATGATAAAATTTTTGAAAATTTGATATATAAGCCAAAATACATTCTTTTAAAATTTCTGGTCTATTGCAAGTTAATATTGCAAGTGTATCTATATTATTTTTATTTGAAATACAAGTTTCTTTATTTTCAAAAGATTTAATAAAAGATTTTTTTATTTCTAAATTATCACAATTACAATCTTGTATAGCTTTTTCAATAAGAACATTTTTAGATTCTAATTCATGATTTATAGAATCCAAATTAACTAAAAATATTTGATTTAAATAATAATAAATAGATAAATCTAAGCCACCAATTAATCGCAAATATATTATAAAAATATAAAGTTCTTCCAATTGTCTTTCTTCAATATCCAATTTACAAGCATTTTTTAAACCAAATAAAACCTCAAAAATTTGCTCATGAAAATTTATCAGAGATTCATAATTATCTAATTCTTTAATTACATTTAAAACGATTTTATATGTACTAGGAAAATTTATAGCTAAATTCATAACGTTATTTTTTATTTTATATTTAATGTTTTTAATAGCTCATCAAATCAGCATTTTTTCAATTTATTATTAAATTTTATCGTAATCATCTTAAAATTTTTAAGAAAAATGAAGTTTTTTTCAAAAAAAACTAAAAAAATAATAAATGATGTATTATTGTTATTTTACTCTATATTTTTATTATTTTTATAAAAAAACGAGCTAATATATATATTTTATTCCATTTTTTACTAATTTACTATGAATAATTATATTTTTATATCCAATTTGAATTTTTAGTATAAAAATAAGGCTGAAATTAAGAAAAAATTTTAAAAAAAATCGCTAAAAACTAACGAAATTAGGCTATTAGGGTATAGACATCTAAATATAATTAAACTAAAATAACTACAAAAAGAGATATTTTTAGTTAACTCGTCCCAAATACTTTTACTACAAAGTTTTTGAGCAAAAATCTTGGCTTTAATATTTTTTTATATATTTTGTTTCGGCAAAAGGAGTAAACGATGAACAAAGAAGAATTAGTAAGTGCAATTGCTGCTGCTAGTAAAATGACAAAAAAAGATGTAGGCGTTGTATTAGATGCTACTCTTAAATGTGTTTCAGATGCTTTAAAAGCACACGAAAAAGTTACTTTAGTTGGCTTTGGTACTTTCCAAGTTAAAGAAAGAGCTGCTAGAGAAGGTCGTAACCCTAAAACAGGTGCTGTATTAAATATACCAGAAAAGAAAGTTCCAGTTTTTACACCAGGTAAAGGTTTAAAAGAAGCTGTTTTCCCACCAGTTAAAGAAGAAAAAAAACCAGCTCCAAAGAAAAAAAAATAAGTAGTAAAAATACTTTAATTAAAAAATAGATAGCTAATTGGCTATCTATTTTTTTTGCTTATTTAAAAAAGGAAAAATAAAAATGAAAAAATTGTTATATACAAGTACAATATTTTTTTTAATATCTTGCAGTCAAGTACCAGGTATATTTGTTGGTAAAGGTACAACAGGATATATAGATGAAGTTGGTATAAATGCAGAATTTAATAAACCTACTGGTTTATGTTTAGATGATAGTGGAAATTTATTTGTTGCTGATATGGGCAATAAATTAATTAGAAAAGTAACACCAGAAGGTAAAGTTTCGACATTTGCAGGAATACAAGGAGATAATACAGTATTAGAATCTCCTTTTGACTGTGATTTTGACAGTAAAGGCAATCTTTATGTTTCTAATGATTCAGTAATAAACAAAGTAATACCTGAAGGGAAAATATCAGTATTTGCTGGTGGTGGAGATATAAGATATAACCTTCCCAAAGAAGGAATACCCGCAACTGAAATTAATATATCATCTTCAAAAGGAATAGCTATAGATAGTAAAGATAATGTTTATGTTCTATTTGGTGGAATTGTACCAGATGGTGTCGCAATAATAAATCAAGACGGTAATGCTTTCGTAGATTCTCATATAATAGAAGGGCCAAGTAATTATTGGATAACAATTAATAAAGAAAATGATAATTTTTACTTTGTTACAAATTCTACAGCACTTCCATCAAGTATATATAAAAATTCTTTAGTTAATAAAAAACCCGAGTTTTTACTAGCAAATTATAATTTTATGTTTGATATTCCTTTTTGGGAAACAAGATATGGTGATTATGATTCATATAGGTCATTTGGAAGTATGACATTAGATAAAAACGGAAATATTTATATATTAAATAGAGGAAAACCCTGTGGAATTCTTAAAATATTAAAAGATGAAAAATCTATAGAAGTTATTATTCAAATAAGTGAGGATAATGATTTATTTATAAGTGATGTTGATTTAGCAATTGATAAAGAAAGGAATATATTATATCTTTCAAGCTCAAATAAAAATAAAATTTACAAGATTTTCTTAAAGTAGTTTGAGAAAAAATTTTTAATAATATAAAAGAGGCGACTTAAAAAATCGCCTCTTATAGAAAAATACTTTAGTTAAATAAGTTCTTCGTAACTTGGTTCATAAACCATAGCATTAACAAATTCAACAAGATTTTCAGGTCTTTCCACTGTTGCCAAGCCTTTTTCAAATGCTAGATGGGCAACTGCAATTGCAATTTTTACAGAAACTTCTCTAATCCTCTTTAGAGATGGATAAATTCTACCTTTTGAAAGGTCATCTTCTGTAACTTGGTTTGCAAGTTCTTTGGCTGCAATATAAAACATTTCATCAGTTATTATTTTCGCACCTGTAACAATTGCACCAAAACCAACACCAGGGAAAATATAAGCATTATTGCCTTGACCTGGTACCATTCTTTTCCCATTTACTTCAATAGGTGGGAATGGGCTACCTGATGCAAAAATTGCTCTTCCTTCTGAATGTGAATATGCTTCTTCTGCTGTACATTCTGATTTTGAAGTTGGGTTTGAAAGAGAAAATATAATAGGTTTTTCATTAATTTTGCTCATTGCTTCGATAACTTCTTTTGTAAATGATTTTGGTCTTCCTGAAACACCAATAATTGCAGTTGGTTTAAGTGTTTCAACGGCAGTTTTAAAATCGTTAATAAATTCAAAGTCATGTGCAAAAGGACGTTTGTGTCCAACTAAATCAGTTCTAGTATTTACCACTAAACCTTTTGAATCAAAGAAACAACATCTTGCTCTAGCTTCTTCTTCTGATAAACCTTCAATTTTTAGTGCAGAAACAATTAATTCTCCAATGCCAATACCCGCTTCACCAGCTCCAAAGAATAATATTTTTTGTTCTTCTATTGTAGAATTACTTACTTTGCAAGCTGTAAACAATCCAGCCAATGCAACACTTGCTGTTCCTTGAATATCATCATCAAAAGTACAATAATCATCTCTGTATTTATTTAATAAACGGAAAGCATTATGGTTTGCAAAATCTTCTAGTTGTATTACTGCTTTTGGGAAAATTTCTTTTGTGGCAGTAAAAAATTCTTCTATTAATTCATCATATTCTTGTCCAACTGTACGTTTTTCTTGCAAGCCAATATAAAAAGGTGCATCAATCAAATCAGGATTATTAGTTCCAACGTCAATTGTAATAGGTAAGCACCATGATGGGTCAATACCTCCACAAGCTGTATAAAGTGAAAGTTTTCCAATTGGAATGCCCATACCATTAGCACCCAAATCACCTAAACCTAAAATTCTTTCTCCATCAGTAACAACAATTATTCTTACATTTTTTTCAGGCCAATTGTTTAATATTTCTCTTACTCTACCTTTATCTTTGATTGAAATATAAAGACCTCTTGATCTTCTAAATATTTCGCCAAATTTTGTACATGCTTCTCCAACAACTGGTGTGTAAATTATTGGCATCATTTCTTTAAGGTTGTCCATTAGAACACGATAAAATAAAGTTTCATTTCTATCTTGAAGTGCAATTAATTGTATGTATTTTTCCAAATCTGAAGTTTTAGATCTGAAATTTTTCATTACACGGTTTACTTGCTCTTCTATGGTAAAAACTCTCGGTGGAACCAATCCAAGCAATCCTAATTCATTTTGTTCTTTTTCTGTGAATGCAGTACCTTTGTTTAATCTAGGATTGTGAAGAATTTCTTCTCCATGCTTTTCTGTTTTTTTCATAGAATCTCTCTTCCTTTTAAAAATAGCAATAATATTTTATTTATTCGGATAAACTATTTAGGAAACAACTTTACTAAATAATATAAAATTTCTTTAAATAATATTTAGCATGATTTAAAAATTACAATAATTTATTTCATTTGACAAGTTTAAATTTTTATAAAGACTTAAATATTAACAAAAAAGATTTACTTGACCATATATCTCTCAAGTTAAACTTTTCGCTCTTGTTGATTAAAAAAAAGGCTCTTCTTGACTTATGCAAAGTTAATGTTTAATATTGATTTGGTAGAATTTTTTCTTAAAAATAGACTTATATAAAATAAAATTATTTTTGAATCAAGATATAAGAAAGAATTGTAAAATATTTTCGATAATTATTATCATATAAAGATATTTACAAATTCTTAAGGAATATAATATATTATGACTGGAATTGAAAACAATTTTTCATTACAAATAGGTTCTCTTGCAGGTAATGAAACACCTCAAATTAATGTTCCATTTCAAAATATTTCTACTACAAACCCTAGTTCAAATTTAAACAAAACAGATTCATTTAAGCCCTCAACAAGCATAATGAATAATATTACACCGATTCAACAATTAAATTATCTTGGACTAAAGTATAATGTTCCATTTAATAACGATTTAGACAAGTTTCAAGAAGACATTGCCAAAGCTGTTATAACTTCAAAGGCAAATGAACTTGGTATTCCTCTTAAAATTGCTTTTGGAATTGCTGGTAATGAGAGCGGTCTAAAAATGTGGTCTAATATACAAAAGGGGACTGTAATTAAAGGTAAAAACATCCGTGCAGGTGTTTTAAATTCTACAGATTGGGGCGTTATGCAAATAAATGATAAAGCTCACAAAAATGTAGCATCAAAAGTAAAAAATAATCTTGAATTAAATATTGAGTATGGTTTAAAATTTTTAGCAGAACAGAGAACATCTGTAAAAGGAAATCTACATTTAGGATTTGGAGATTGGGATAAAACAATTGCTTCTTATAATTTAGGACATAGCCCAAGTTCTGCAAATGATTTAAAAATCGCAAAAAATTATGTTTCAAGAGTAAAAAATAATTCATCAAAATATATTAACTAGTTATAAAAAAAAATTGGAGAAAGTATGATAAAAACATTAAGACGAACTAAAATTGTTGCAACTATAGGGCCCGTTTCTTCATCAAAAGAAGTCATTTCAAAACTTATTGAAGAAGGCGTTAATGTTTTTAGACTCAATTTTTCCCATGGTACTTATGAATCTCATTCAAATATAATTAAAAATATTCGCTGTGTTTCAAAAGAACTTGATACAGTTGTTGGAATTTTGCAAGATGTTCAAGGACCCAAAATAAGAATTGGTGATGTTGAACAAGCTGGTGTATTTCTAAATGAAGGTGATACCTATTGTTTAACAAATCGTCCAATTACTGCAACTGAAGAAATGGCATCTGTAACCTATGAAAACTTGCTTACAGATATAAAAATAGGTGCAACAATTCTAATTAATGATGGAAAAATGGAATTGCATGTTGAAGATGTTGAAGAAGATAAACTTGTTTGTAAAATTATAGTAGGCGGACTTCTAACAAAATCTAAAGGTATTAATTTCCCTGATAGTAAATTAAGTGTTGGTTCTTTAACTGAAAAAGATAAAGAAGATATTTTATTTGGAATAAAAGAACGTGTTGATATGGTTGCTGTATCATTTGTTCAATCTGCAAAAGATGTAATGGAAGCTAAGGATATTTTATTAAAATATAATTATAATATTCCAGTAATTTCAAAAATAGAATGTCAAGAAGCACTAAAAAATCTTGACTCAATTGTTTCAGTTTCTGATGGTGTAATTGTTGCAAGAGGCGATTTGGGAGTAGAACTTCCTGTGGAAGATATTCCTTTAGTTCAAAAAGAAATTATTAGAAAATGTAACGAACTTGGTGTTCCAGTCGTTACAGCAACACAAATGCTTGATTCAATGGAAAATAATCCAAAACCAACAAGAGCTGAAATTACAGACATTGCCAATGCAATATTTGATGGAACTGATGCTGTAATGCTTTCTGGTGAAACTGCTGTAGGCAAATATCCAATAGAAGCAGTTAGAATAATGGCAAGAATTGCACAAAAAGCAGATGTTGAAGTAGTTAAAAAATTTAAAAGAATAAAAGATAATAGAATTTCAAATTCTATTGTTTCAGATTCTATATGTATGGCTGCTGCAAATATTTCAAAAAATTTAGATGCAAAAGCCATTTTAGTTACAACATATTCAGGCTTATCAGCAAAACAAATTGCAAAGTATCGTACACCTGCTCTAATAATTGCTGCAACACCTGAAAGAGCAACATTAAGACAATTGTCAATAGTTTGGGGTGTATATCCTTTACTTCTTCCAATTGCAACTGATACAGATACTCTAATAAAAACTGTTGTTGATGAATCACATAAACAAAAATTAATAAAAGATGGTGATATTGTTGTAATAACTGGAACAGCTGGAATGCCATTGGGTATTGCTGGAACAACAAATATTTTAAAAATAGAAGTTGTTTCAACTATTCTAGCAAGAGGAATAGGCGTTGGTAATGATATTGTTTGTGGTAGAGCTGTATTTGCTTTAACTCCTGAAGACGCAATTAAAAAAGTTAAACAGGGTGATATTCTAATTACAACCATGACAGATAATGATTTTTGTCCAGCTATAGAAAAATGTTCTGCAATAATTACAGAAGAAGGTGGTCTAACATCTCATGTATCTGTTGTATCAACAACATTTAGAAAATCTATTGTTATTGGTGTTTCTGATATTTTTGAAAGAGTTGAAGAAAACCAAATTATCACAATTGACCCAAGACGTGGTTTAATATTTGCAGGTGAACTTAAGATAGTTTAATTAAAAATTTAATGCTTTGGGTAATAGCTAAATTACCCAATTTTATAAGTTTTTTTATAACCTTTTGCCTAGATATTATAAAAAAAACTATTTTTTTATAAAAAAAACTTAAATTAGGTATTTTAAATAAGTGATTATGACGTTATAATAAAAAACAATGTTTCTAGTAAGGAGTTATAAAAGTGAGAACAAAATACGCTCTACCAATTATACTTTGCCTAACAGCGGTACTTGTTAGCGGGTGTAGTAATACAAGACAAGTTATGAAAGATGGTAAAAGGGTTATTACTTTTTGGCATACCCATAATGATGAGGAGACCGATACTCTAAAAGAGATTATCAAGGATTATGAAACTAAGAATCCAAACATAAAAATAGATTATCAACAAGTCCCATTTACTGATGCTGAAACCAAGTATCAAACAGTTGCTCAAGCAAAAAATTCACCTGATGTATTTAGGTCAGAAATTACTTGGGTTGCAAAACTTGCTTCATTAGGATTTTTAGTTTCTGTAGATAATTTTGCAACACCAGATTTTAGAAAAGATTTTCTAAAAGCACCTTTAAAATATAACTATTATGATGGTCATTATTGGGGCGTTCCTGATGTTACTGACTGTCTTGGCTTAATGTACAATAAGAGAATATTCAAAGAAGCAAATCTTCCTGTTCCAAAAACAACAGATGAATTAATTTCTATTGGTCAAAAATTAACTAATGTTGCTCAAAATAAATATGCTTTCTTCTATAGAGGTGATACTTATTGGTTCCTACCATTCCTTGCTAGTTTTGGTGGTGGTATGGTTGATGAAAATGGAGACATTTTAATTAATAAACCAGAATCAGTTCAAGCTGCTCAATATCTTATTGATTTAAGATTAAAGTATAAAATTATTCCTTCTTTAGTTGACTTTGCAAATGATTATGATAATCAACAAACAGGATTTAAAACTGGTAAATATGCAATGATTATTAACGGTCCTTGGTCAACAAGTGATTTATTGACAGGTAGAGAATTTAAAGACCCTGCAAATCTTGGAATTACAAGAATTCCAGCAGGACCAAAAGGTTTTGCTACACCTGTAGGTGGTCATAGTTTTGTAATTTCTGCAAATCACGAAACAATTAATCCAAAAGATCCAACTCATTTAAAAGAAGTTTGGAAATTTGTATCATTCATGACAGCAGCCGAAAATCAAGCAAAATATGCACTAAACAATAATCTTTTACCTACAAGAAATTCAACTTATGATTTACCACAAGTTAAAAGTAATAGATTTATTAAGGATTTTAAATACGTTCTTGATACAGGCTTTAACAGACCTGTAATACCAAGATCTGGTGCATTGTTTGTTGACATGAAACAACCATATCAGGCTGCATTATTAACAAATACACCAATCAAAGATGCTTTTGATGAAATTGCAAAAGCTTGGGTAAAACTTTTAAAAGAAGAATAATATTAAGGTATTTTAAGGAATAGGAATTTAGTCTATGCTAAATGTAAAAAAATATACACCCTATGTTTTTTTATTACCAAGTGTAATAGCTATGTTGGTAATTATCTATATACCCCTGTTTATGGGTATAAGCTATAGTTTCACCGATATTACTCAAAGGAATGCTAATAAAATAGAATATGTCATTCCACAAGTAGAATCTAATGGTGATATTACTTTAAATGTAGAACAAAAATCAAAGCCTATACACTTCATTGGTTTACAAAAATATGGTGAGTGTTTATCGAATCCAATGTTTTGGCAAGTTTTAGCTCAAACAATGGTTTGGACTATTGGTTGTGTGTTCTTTCACTTCTTTATTGGTTTAGGTTTAGCCTTGTTACTTAATAAAAATATTAAGCTCAAGACGACCTATCGTATTCTTCTTTTAATTCCATGGGCTGTTCCTACATATATTTCAGCTTTTTCTTGGAGATGGTTGTTTAATGCTGACTATGGTATTTTCAATCAATTATTGAGAGTTGTACATATTCAACCAATTTCTTGGTTATCTCATCCACAATGGGGTATGTTTGCAGTTATCTTAACAAATATTTGGCTTGGTTTCCCATTCATGATGGTTACACTTTTGGGTGGTTTACAAAATATACCAGGCGAACTTTATGAAGCAGCAACAGTTGATGGTGCAAGTAAATGGCAACAATTTAGAAATGTAACAATGCCTTTATTAAAACCTGTTTCAATGACAGTTGTCTTACTTGGTTTCATTTGGACATTTAATATGTTCAATATTATTTACCTAGTTACACAAGACAACCCACATACAGACATTCTTGCAACATTCGCATTCAAAGAGTTCTTTGTAAAGGGTGAATATGCAAATGCTAGTGCTTATTCAGTAATTATATTATTATTACTAATGTTCTTTAGCTTTATACAAATTAAATATCAAAAAAATGAAGGTTTGTATTAATAAGCGAATATAAATATTAAGGAGTGAAACTAAAGGTAACGCTCCTTTTTGATATTAAGATATTTTTTATTATTTATGGAGAAAATAAAACAATGAAAACAAATGGAAAAATTTTAGGACTCGTTTTTGCAGTAGCAGTATCAGTAAGTGCATTTGCTGCTTGTACTCAAACACCAGCAACTGTAACACCAGTAGCTAGTGCTACACCAGTAGCTAGTGCTACAGCTACAGCAGTTGTTGCTCCAACTGTTAATCCAGATATCCCAACTGTTGTAATGCCTTCAGTTAATCCAGCAGCAACCGTTGCTCCAACTGTAGCTCCAACTGTAGCTCCAACCGTTGTTCCTACAGCAACACCAAGTAAATAAAATACTTTAGAAAAGAGGCTTTTTTTAGTTTCTTTTCAAAATTAATAAGGAGTGCTACTACTAAAGGTAACACTCCTTATTCTTTATTTAATGTGACAAGAGAGTGTTAATTAATGCTGGGGTTTAATATCTGTATAAAAATTTTTGGTTTTTGTGATGTAAGTAATACAGTAAGTATTTTATTATTATAGTAAGATAGAATTATTAAAGTGATTTTTTTTATTTTTTAGAGGAGAATTAAACTATGAAAACAAACAGAAAAATTTTAGGACTTGTTTTAGCAATTGCGATATCTTCAAGTGTATTTATTGGATGTAGTCAAACACCAACAACTGTAACACCAACAACAAGCACTGAAACATCAGCACCAACAACTGAAACATCTACAACTGTAACTAATAATCCTACAGTTGTAACACCAAATGTGACACCTGCAACTCAAACAGCTTCTCAATCAAGTTCTCAGGTTGCTAAAGATTCATTAGCTTCTGTTCTTGATGATGAAGCAAGTTTTTCTGATAGTGAAACTTTGATGAATGATTCTTTTAGTACAAAAGCTCTTGATGGTTCTCTTGGTGCAAAATTAGATGCTAAAATTGATACAGCTCTTACTACAGCTATAAAAGAAACTATTAAAGAAAATGCAAAAACTGTAAAAGAAACAGTTAAAGACACAGCAAAAGCTATTAAACAAACACGTCAAGTAAAAACTTTAAAAGCTGGCGTGTATGTAAATGAACTTACAAAAGCTGGAGCTGTTACAAAAAATTCTGATGGTTCAGTTACAATTGATACAGCAAAAGTAAAAGAATTTAATAAGCAAAAAGTAGAAGAAATTAAAGCCAAAGTTCAAGTTAAAGCTGAAATTGCTAAAACTAAATTTGAAGTTCTTTTACCAGAAGTTAAAGCAAAATTAGAAGTTAAAGCTGAAGTAGCTAAAGATAAAATCCAAAAATTACAAAGAAAAAATAATATTGTTAGAAAAAGTGATGTACAAACAATAACAAATTCTGATGGAACTACTACAAAATTAATGACCTCTAGTTTTGAAAATACAAAACTTGGAATAACTAGAGATATTAAAACCTCAAAAACTTTTAGTGCTGATGGAAAATTAATTGGCATGACACATGAACTTACTATGAAAACAAGTGGTTTTGTAAAAGTTTCTAAGAGAGTTGTAGAAATTAATGCCGATGGTTCAAAACATGTTGTAACAAACTCTGAAACTACATGGACAAATGGAGCAAAAAGAGTTGTTCAAGAAGATAGAACTGTTGATGCTAGTGGAAATGTAACTGGAAATGGAACAATTACAATTACTGACAAAGCTGGAAATGTAAAAACATACAATCTTGTAACATCTGGAACATCTATAAACGTTTCAACAACTGCTACAGATGCAGAACTTGGACTTGAAGTTAAAGCAGATGGAAATACTCAAACTGGTAACGCTGTTGTAACAACAACAGGTGAAACTGCTACAGTAATAACTGAGCAAGTTAATGTTGATGCTATTGCTTCCGTAGATGCAACAGTAGCTGTTAGTGTTAGCGATGAAAGTACTACATCAACTTCAAATGATGAAAGTACAACAGTAACCCCACCTATTGATAAAAGTACAACAGTAACTCCTCCCGTTGATGAAAGTACTACTACTGTACAAGCAACTTCAACACCAGAAGCAATAAAAACAGTTGAACCAACTGAAACTCCTGAAGTATCAAAAACAGTTGAACCAATTGAAACTCCTAAAGTGAGTGAATCAGCATCAGTTTAAAATATTTTAGTTAAATAAAATAAGGGGCATTTGCCCCTTTTATTTTTAATCTTTTGTAAACATTAATCTTTGTTGCCGTATCGCAATACTTTCTA